>ERZ791773.4-NODE-4-length-275216-cov-36.071943_pt1 | contig 275216 bp, 247 predicted proteins | sample MGYA00509948_ERZ791773 | MGnify/ENA primary metagenome ERZ791773 (study PRJEB30046, sample SAMN00791987) | human gut metagenome | study: EMG produced TPA metagenomics assembly of the A metagenome-wide association study of gut microbiota in type 2... | reverse complement strand
TAAATATTTAAAATATACAGGCTGTTGTGTTTCGGTACATAACAGCTTTTTTGTTGTATAAGTTTGTTGTAAAACTTTATCTTATATAGTTAAAATTTATATAAAAATGTCATCATAAATAATTTGTGTAAAAATGTATAGTAAATTCAGGCATTTTGTTGACAAATGTCAGAAAGTGTGGTAATTGTTATTATAACAACACAAATAATATATAAATAATAACACATGGTGTTTGCAAAAAGAAAGGCGAGTATATGAATCAGTTAAAAGTATATGAAATGCGGCTCAAGATTTATCTTTTGCAGGACATTTCACAGGAGCAGACGTATGCGGTTTTTGCCAATTATATTGACAGCTGTCTGGCAAAAAATGAATCATTGTTGGAATTGCATGAAACAAACTGTTATAAGCAGTATTGCTTCGACCAGCCGTATCCGCTGGAAAAAGACGGTATTTATAAAGAGGGGAAGGTATATACCGTAAGAGTCAGAACTGTCAGTGACAAGCTGGCACAGTATTTTGCAGATTATCTGGCAAATCATTACAATCATCAGATAAAAGGTCTTACAGTAAAAATCACGATTATCCCTCAAAAATTTATTTCACAGATATTTTCAATTACACCGGTTGTTATAAAGTGTGACGGTACCGGATCGGACAGACAGGCAAAAGGTTACTGGAAGAAGTGTATTTCATTTGAGCAGTATGAGGAACGGCTGAAAAGTAATCTGATAAAGAAGTATAACCGGCTGACCGGTGAAAAAATGAACGAAGATTTTGATTTATACCGGCAGATTGAGTTGAAAAACCATAAACCGATAGCCGTTCCGTATAAAGGCAGAAAACTGCTGGGGGATAAGGTTTGTTTGCAGGCGGCGGAAAATGAACAGGCGCAGGCATTGCTTTATATGGCACTGGGAACTGGTCTGGGAGAAATGAATGCGCGTGGCTGTGGTTTTATGAATTACAGATATTTGTAAAGGGGGGATTTGATGTTACAGGAATGTATGGAAGTGTTCCGGGAGAATTTTAAGCAATACTCGGAACAGTGGGTTCTGGATAATTATGTTCCAAAAGACGGTACCTATCTTTTTATTAATATTGATGACAATTTTTCTGTGGGAAACCCTATTGAAATAAAAACCGATAGAAAAACAGGGAAAGTACAGGGACAGGAAACTTCGGAATATCAGTTGATTTCATTTTTAGATTATTACAGTAAATTGATAGAGATGAATAAACCGGTTGATTCTACAAAGCAGATTCATTCCAATAATTTCTATGCGTTTTTTGTCAAAAAAGAAAGTCTGGAAAAGAAACTGACGGCGGAAAGTATTAGCGGCTATTATGAGGTTTTGAAAAATCCGGTAAAGAAATACAGTAAACAAAAAGATCGTTCATTGTATGAACTGGTAGAGGAGAAACTTGGTAAAGTCGATGTAAAACAGGCAGAAAGAATTGAAAACTGGGTAAAGACGGAACTGAAAAATTGTATTGAGACCGTGCATATTGATACGTCAAAGAAGGATTATTTTAAAATATTTTTTATTGGAAATGATGTAGAACAGTCCAAAGAGAATATAAAAAGAGAAGGATTGCGGTATATCGAGCCGAATATTTTTAATAAAAATGATTATAATCAGCAGGCGGAAAATAGTATCAAGGGTCTGCCAAGTAATAATATGAGCCTGAATGCCAAGAAGCCGTTTCTTGAAAATAAGACAAGAAAAACATCGGTACCGTATTTGCTTGAATTAGATGATGCAATGATGCAGATGTATTTTTTTGATTATTTATCGGGACAGGCGGCAAAGGGCAAAAACAATATTTATTTTGATTTAGATGAAAACAAAATAATAGTCTGTAGTGACAGTGAAAAGCCGCCAACGATTGAAACAGGCATTTATTTACGGATACAGACAGGCAAAGAACTGGAAATTCACTATATGGGCAGAATAACAGGTTATAAGCCTGATTTGGACAGACCATTTACGATGAAAGAAGTACTGAAAATACAGGATAAAGCCATGGAGAACTTTGAACCGGGATATGGACGGAAAAATGAGCTGTGGCAGGTAGAAGTGCTGGTTGATGACGTATTTTTTTCAAAGCGGTTAAAGTACAATTACTTTACTAATCCAGAAGATTTATCATTTCATGATAATGTTTTAAAACAGGAATTGTTGAAGTACCGGGAACAGTTTTTTAGCTGGTTCGGACAGGGCAAGGCATGGGGAATAGCGCAGACAATTGATAATATGTCATGGCGGTTAATTGTTCATTCAATAATACAGGGAAACAGAACAAAAGCGACACATCAGTTGAATTTGTGGATATCTATGATGGATTATTTTAATAATGACGGGAGGTATGAAGAAAATATGTCAAAGGTAAGAGATTTGTTAAAGGCACATATTGATGAAAAAGAAGAATGGGATTTTGAAAGCGCAGACGAATACTGCTATGCAGTTGGTCAGTTAATGAATACTTATTTAAGTTTAAGTAAATCAGCAAATAAAAACTTATCTTTTATTAATCCGCTGTTGCAGACAACAAGCAATGAAATGATTAAAAGAACTGTATTGCAAATGTTTAAAAAATACAGTTATGCAATTAATGATACCGATTTTAGAATAAAGAATCTGTATGGTCATGTTATACAGTATGATATGACAGGAAAAGAAGTAAATCATTATTTTTTGTCAGCGGGATTTGTAGACGGTAATTTAGTGTATACCAAAAAAGAAAAAGAAGAACAGTAAGCAGGAAAAGGGGTATGGATAATGAGTAAAATGAATAAAAGAGTTTATGGGGTATTAGGAATTTCATCGGTAATGGCAAACTGGAATGCAGATTTTTCAGGTTTTCCAAAGACAACAACTAAGGGACAGTTTTTCGGCAGTGATAAGGCATTAAAATTTCCGATGAAAAAGATGTGGGAAGAAGCGGGAGAAAAGGTTTTAAATATAAAGTCATTTACAGTTTCAAAACCAGATAAAAACGGAGCGGTTTTTCTTGTGCCGCGTACATTGAAAGAACGTTATGAGTATATTTTTGGCGTAGAAGATATGAAAAAAGACAAGGATATCAAAGTAATATTAAAAAATTTATTTTCGGCGATTGATGTGAAAAATTTTGGTTCAACCTTTGCAGAAGCAGATGCTAATATTTCTATTACAGGTGCTGTTCAGATTGGACAGGGATTTAATCTGTATAATGGCTCTGAAACACAGGAACACAATATTTTATCGCCGTTTAAAGACCCGAAAGCGGTAGAAAAGAATAAAGAAGGAAAAGATGCTAAAAATTCCACATTGGGAACAAAGATTGTCAGTGATGAAGCACACTATTTTTATCCATTTGTAATTAATCCGAGAGTATATGATAATTTTGAGCAGCTCGGCGTGACGGAAGGCTATACAGAGGAAGATTACCAGAAGTTTAAAGAAGCAGCATTAAAGGGGACAACCAGTTTTGCAACCAATTCCAAAGCCGGCTGTGAAAATGAATTCGGACTGTTTATCGAAACAGAACCGACATTGTACCTGCCGAATATGGATAAGTATGTGGCATTTACAAAAGGTGTGGAAAAGAATACTATTCAGGTCAATGCAAAAGAACTGCTTCATGATGTAAAAGACAGAGTATTATCTGTCGAGATTCATTATAATCCACATACAACGGAAATTGTCAGTGATATTGAGGACGTGAAGTATTTTGATATTTTCACCGGAAAAGAGATTGCAAAGCAGTAGGCTGAAAGGTGTGGGGCAGATGAAGGTTTTAAGATTTACGCTCAGCGGAAAGCAGGCTTTTTTTAAAAAGCCGGAAGTGAATAAGTATTACTATTTCACGTATGGACATATCCACCGTGTTGCATTACTGGGACTTTTGGGAGCGGTTATGGGATATTCGGGATATGCTCAGATTGGACAGAAGAAGCAGACAGACGTACCGGAGTATCCTGAATTTTATCAGCAGTTACAGGATTTAAAAACAGCGGTCATTCCTTGCTGTGAAAAGGGAAGTTTTCCGCAAAAGATGATAGCATTTAATAATTCGGTGGGATATGCATCTATGGAAAAAGGCGGAAATCTGATTGTTCGACAGCAGTGGCTTGAAAATCCGAAATGGTATGTATATATTATGCTGGACAGTGAAGTCGCAGAGGCTGTTGCGGATAGTATTATTGGCAGAAAGTCTGTCTATATGCCGTATCTTGGAAGCAATGACCATCCGGCAGACATTACCGATGCAAGAATGATTGATGCAACAGAGGTGGAAGCACCGGAAAGAATCGACAGTTTTTTTGTACGGGGAGATGCAGTGGTGGATTTAGACGATTTTGAACAGGGCAATCCATATAAGTATGAGGAAGCACTGCCGGTCCGGCTGGATTCAGCATTTAATATGTATGAATACGAACGGTTTGTACTCACAAATCTTGCCGTTTCAGAAATACAGAAAAAAATTTATGCGGTTGATGATATTGACGGCAGGACATATCATATAGCATTTTATTAAAGTGAAACCATAGCCGGAAAGACATTAGATATTGGACTCCGGCCATGGTTTTATGCGTTTTTATGAAATGTTTTATGGAATTGAGGAGAAAAAGATGAAGGAATATATCATACCTATTGAGGATATCATTGTAAAACCGGAGTTATTTTATGCACATTGTGACCGGGGCAATGGGAAAAATCCGGAGATTTTAAAAGAACATGTGGACAGGTGTTATCATTATTTTGAAGAACTGTGGGAACATAAAAATTTTAAGGCAGTATTTGAAAATTTTCAAAAAGAATTGGCACCGGAGCTTTCCGATGAGGGGATAAAATTGTTTTACAGCCTGATAGTAAACGTCATTATTTTTCATGATTGCGGGAAAATTAACCCACGATTTCAAAGTATAAAAATGAAAAATACATTAAAAAAATGGACAACAATAGATTGTCTGGACGGAACAAAACATTCTATACTGTCTGCGGCAATCTATCTGGATTATTTTTATGAGAAGATACAGGAAAGTCTGTTATCAAAAGATGAAAAGAATATGATTCATGTATTCATGCTGGTAAATGCTTATGTAATATCAAGACACCATGGAAATCTGTCGAGGTTTGAAGAGTTTCTGGAAGAATTTCAGCCAAACCGGCAATTAGCAGATATTTTTTCGTGTATGAATCAAGGTGATTTTGCGGAAGTATATCATGGACCGTTTTGTAAACGAGACCGGCATATGATGAATATGCCGAGGCAGAACACAAGGATATATCACAGCTTTTTAGAGAAGCAGTCTTCGCACGCAGGATTGTATACGTATATAAGATTTTTATTTTCAGTGTTGGTATCCTGTGATTATTATGCGACATCGGAATATGACAACGGCATACAAATGAGTGCGTTCGGAACGATTGAAAATACGGAGTTTGCCACACAGTATGAGCAGTCGGAGCGGGTAAAACAGATTCGTAGATTGAATCCGGAGAGCTGTGTTGATGATAAAAAGGATATTAATATTTTGCGGAATCGCATGTTCTATGAAGCTGAGCAGACGCTGCTTAAAAATAAAGATACCAACATAGCCTTTATTGAAGCACCGACCGGGGCCGGCAAATCGAATCTGGCAATGAATTGCAGTCTGAAATTATTGGATAAAAATATCAATAAGATTTTTTATGTGTATCCGTTTAATACGCTGGTCGAGCAGAATTACGATACGCTTGAAAAAATATACGGGCAGACAGATATTTTTAAAAGTATTGCGGTCATTAATTCCATTACACCGATTCCGCTAAACGGAACAAGAAAATTCTGGGAAAATCTCGATAAAGAAGAAAATGAGAAATTTTATCAAAAGGCACTGTTGGACAGGCAGTTTTTAAATTATCCGTTTATTTTAACAACGCATGTCAATTTGTTTCAAATCATGTTTGGGTGTGAAAGAGAAGCAGCAATCAGTTTTTATCAACTGGCAGGCAGTGTTGTGGTGCTGGATGAGATTCAGAGTTATAAAAATGTGCTTTGGACAGAAATTATGATGTTTTTGCAGTGTTATAGCAGGCTGCTGAATATGAAAATTATTATTATGTCGGCGACACTGCCGAAGCTGGATATGCTTACCGGAAATCATGAAAAGGTTGTAAATCTGATTGAAAATCCGGAAAAATATTTTCAGGACGCACGTTTTAAGAAAAGAGTGGCATTGTCGTATGAATTGCTTTATCAGGATAAAAAGACTGAAATGAAAGAACTATATGCGCATGTTCTGGGACAGGCGCAAAAGGGAAGAAAGCTTCTTATGGAATTTATCACGAAAACAAGTGCGGAGAAGTTTTACCATATGCTGACAGAGTCCGGACAGGAGGATTTACAGATATTCTGCATGACGGGGGACGACAATCAGATTGACAGAAAACGCATTTTAAGGGAAATGGATACAGCAGACAAAGATAAGGCGGTAATACTGGTGGCAACGCAGGTTGTTGAAGCCGGCATAGATATTGATATGGACATTGGCTATAAGGATATCAGCAAATTGGACAGCGAGGAGCAGTTCATCGGGCGAATTAACCGGAATTTTAAAAGAAAAGGTGTTGTCTATTTTTTCGATATGGATAATGAAAGTGGTATTTATAAGGAGGATTATCGTGTTGATACAGCGTATACATTAAGAAAAGATGAGATGAAACAACTGCTTGCAGATAAGAATTTTGGCAAATATTATGATTATATTTTAAAAGGAATAAGAAAATACCGCAATGACAGAAAGAATGAAAATGGAATAGAGGCTTTTGTGGATAATGTCAAAAAGCTGGATTTTGTATGGATTTCTCAAAAGATGAAATTAATTGATAAGAATGATGACTGGAAGATGTCGGTCTATTTTGCACGGGAAATTACGACAGATACCGGAGAAATCATTGACGGAAAGCAGGTGTGGGAGCGGTACAGGGAATTGTTAAGCGATATGACAATGAATTATGCGAAAAAACAGATATTGTTATCAGAGGTGAAAAGTAAGATGAGTTATTTTATTTATCAGATAAAAATTGACAATAGCCTGGATTATAATGACAGAATCGGTGAGTTATATCTGATTGAAGATGCAGAGCAGTATTTTGAAAATGGCAGATTAAATACCGATAAATTTTATTCGCAGGGAAATTTATTTGTGTAGTCCGTATCATTTTACAGATAAAGTTTTGTAAGAACGGGGGTTCATATGAAGGTAAATGGAACGCTGATGAATTATTATTTTCACTGTAAGCGGCAGTGTTATCTGCATGGAAACCGGATGAATCTGGAGGATAACAGTGAAAATGTGAGGATTGGCAAAGCAATTCATGAGGAAAAGGCGGCGGGGAGTTCCAACTCGGAAATCGCGATTGAAAATATTAAATTAGACAAGCTGACGGCGGAATATCTGACGGAAATCAAGAAATCGGATGCAGACGAAGAAGCCGCCAAGTGGCAGCTTTACTATTATTTGTACGTTTTAAAGACAAAAGGAATCGTACGGAAGGGCAGACTGCAATTTGTCGAAAAGAATAAAAAAGATTCTAAAACGCTTATTTTAGAATTAACACCGGAAATCGAAAAACAATTAAATACGTATGTGGACAAGATAGAGGATTTGCTGGAACAGGATACGATACCGCCGGTTTTAAATGAATCAAAGTGTAAAAAATGTGCTTATTATGAGTATTGTTATATCTGACGAATACGGAAAGCGGGTGGATTATGGGAAGTACAAGATATATTATGTCCATGGGAGAACTGACGAGGAAAGACAATTCATTGTGTTTCCGGAAAGACGGAAAAAATGTTTACATTCCAATCGAGAATACGAAAGAAATTTACTGTATGAACGAAGTCACGGTAAATACAAAGCTGTTGGATTTTTTGTCACAGAATCACGTTATCGTACATTTTTTCAATTATTATGAAGGGTACAGTGGTACATTTTATCCGAAAAATCAGTATAACAGCGGAAGACTGATAGTGAAACAGGTACAGGCATATGACAATTCCAGAGAAGTAATTGCCAAAGCGATTGTATGCGGAATTGGCAGGAACATTTACGAGGTGCTGTATCATTATTATAAGCATGATAAAAAGGAAGTCAAGGAAGTTTTAGACTGGATTCGCAGGGGATTTTATGTGAAAGTTGAAAATGCACAGAATGTGAAAGAAATTATGGCGGCAGAGGGCGAAGTTTGGCTGCGTTTTTATGGGACATTTCGGTATTTTCTGCCGGAGGATTTTGTGATGAATAAGCGGGTGAAAAGACCGCCGGATAATCCGATCAATGCGTTGATTTCTTATGGAAATACGCTGTTGTATACAAAGACGATTTCAGCGATTTATCAGACACATTTAGATCAGCGCATCAGTTTTTTACATGAGCCGTCAGAAGGGCGTTTTTCATTAAGCCTTGATATGAGTGAGGTTTTTAAGCCGGTTATTGTGTACCGGACGATATTTGATTTAGTAAATAACCGGAAATTGCAGGTTGAAAAGCATTTTGACAAAAAAGTCAATTATTGCTTGTTGAATGAAGAAGGACGAAAAATATTTATTGAAGCATTTGAAGCGCGCATGGAATCGGTATTTGTGCATGACCGGCTGAAACGAAAGGTAACTTACCGGACGGCATTAAAGCTGGACTGCTACAAATTGATTAAGTATATATTAGAAGGGCAGGAATTTATTCCGTTTTCGCTGAAGGATAATCGGTAGGAAGTGAGGGTATATGGCAAAGAAATTGAACTATAATTATGCATTTGTATTTTACGATGTCAATGAAAAGCGGGTGCAGAAGGTCTTTAAAATTTGCAAAAAATATTTATCGCATTATCAAAATTCTGTTTTTCGTGGAGAGATTACACCTTCAAAGCTTATCGGGTTGAAGACGGATTTAAAGAAGGTGATACAGGAAGACGAGGATTTTATCTGTATTATTAAGCTGTTTAATGAAAATGTGTTTGGCGAGGAGGTGCTTGGAAAGAAGGATAGGGAAAATGGTGAGCAGTTGATTTTGTAATACAATGAAAATTTACCAGCCGCCAATCAGTGTAAAATTGCGTGAATCCGCAAAAACAGTGACATTGCAGCGATTTTGTGAATTTTTTTGGCAAAGGGTGCGACGGCTGGTAAAAATTTTTAAAATGTTGATAAATACTGAGAAATCTGATATAGTGGATTGTATGAAATGCAGGAAATGTGTTGGATAAACTTTAACATGGGATGTATTGAAATATGATTGTTTTATCCTTATCTTTGTACCTCACTTCTGATAAACTTTAACATGGGATGTATTGAAATTCAGAACGGACAGCATGCCAGCAAGGACACTTGCGATAAACTTTAACATGGGATGTATTGAAATGCAATACGGGTAGCAAAGCAGGATGCGGTAAAATAGATAAACTTTAACATGGGATGTATTGAAATCTAAATAGCGCCGACCAGATTAAAAAATACAGTCATGATAAACTTTAACATGGGATGTATTGAAATTTTGAATCCAGCGTTGATAAACGTGCAGCGGCGGAAGATAAACTTTAACATGGGATGTATTGAAATCTAAAGATTACATTGCACTTACTGAATGGATTATGATAAACTTTAACATGGGATGTATTGAAATATTACAATTTTGTCAATAAAAGATTTCCAAAAAGCAGATAAACTTTAACATGGGATGTATTGAAATTTTTATATTCCCCACGCTGCGGCGCAAGTGCCGACTGATAAACTTTAACATGGGATGTATTGAAATCCACTATTGTGGCTAAATTGATTTAAAACAAATACGATAAACTTTAACATGAGATGTATTGAAATATTTTCTGCGTATCGAATGTTTCGACATTACGGAAGGATAAACTTTAACATAAGATGTATCAAAATCCAAGAACGTCCCAAACACAAGGAATAAACCGCTATTTGATGAAATGTAGCAATAAAAAAACAGCTTATTCACATATTTCCCCAAAAACCATTCGACATCACCAGCTATTTATGTTATTGTAATAAAAACATTAAGAAGCAGGTAAAGACAGGCTGTACAAATACATAAAATACATCAATAGCCTGGCAGCCGCCGGAATTGGAGGAAAAGACAATGTACGAGATGAAACCGGAATATTATATAGGAATTGCCCAGATTGACGAGGAGCATAAGAAGCTTTTTGAAATCGCAGATGAAGCGTATGAGTTATATAAAAATGAATTTATACCGGACAAGTATGACCACATCGCTAAGATTTTAAATGAACTGAGAGATTATACCAAGATACATTTCCAGCATGAAGAAGAATATATGAAAAGCATTAATTACAAGGGAATGTTTATGCAGAAGGTACAGCACGATCAGTTCTGCCAGAAGTTAGATGAACTGGATTTAGAGCATTTAGATGAAAATTCTGAAGAAGTCATTCAGGAAGTGCTTACATTCTTAACAGACTGGCTGGTACATCACATTCTGGAAACAGATAAGAAAATTGCAGAGTAAAACAGAGCATATAATAGAATATTGCAAATTATAACTCTGAAACTGCCGCATAAGCGTTGTCAATGTCGTAAAAGACAAAAACAGTGCTTGTGTGGCAATTTTTAATGTTAAAGTAACTGTTCAGAGTCCATCCTCAAAATGCAGAATAAAAAAGCTATTAAAACATAATGAGAAAAGTTATCAAAACGCACATTGACAGTTCAAACCCAGACATTTATACTATAGAAGTTAGCCAAAGCTAACCAAAATAAAAAGACGACAAATATAAAGTCTAAAGGTAATAAATTTTTTTTGCTCATGAATTAGCGACAACTAACAGAGAGTAGCGGCGGCAAACAAGACACGAGCAACCAGAAAACAATAACTAACAAATAACAAACAATAAACAGCAAGTAAGTGAATCAACCAATGAACAAATGAATGAATCAACAAATCAGCAAATTAACAAATTAGCCAATAAGTAAATTCGCAAATAATCAATCAGAGGGGAAGTGGGAAAGCTGGATTCAATAGAATTTTTAAAAATACGAATCTTAGTCAGTTTATTAAAAATGTCACCGGAAAATTGTAATGTGACCAATCTGTCTAAGACACTTGGCGTAGAAAAATATACGGTGAGCCGGGTATTTACGGCACTGGAGAAGGACGGTTATTTGAATCGCACGGATTCAAGACATCCGCGGCTTGAAAAGCTGGGGGAACAGACGGCACGTAAATACGCGGAGCGGATGGACATTGCAACGAATCATCTGATTTATGAAGGGGTGACAGAGGCGCAGGCATGTAATGACGCACTGTATTTATCCATGTATTGCTCGGATGAAACTTTTGAAGTTATTCGCAGTATGGAAGAACAGTACCGAATGAAGCATCTGCTCCGTACATATGAGCGGTTTGACGGCACGATTTTGTGCAACGGACTGCGGGACGGTCAATATTTGCTTCCGTTTATTATATACAGGGAAAACGTGAAAAATGGCAACAACATTTCAATGTCCAACGAAGGCTTTACACATCCTTGTACGCTGTCGGTCACGGATGGCAGGGGCATGATTTTGTTAAAGGCACAGCGGGTTGAGAAATATTCTGCGATGACGGGCAGAAAAATGAGCGGAAAGATTAAATGTCTGAAATATTTTGACGGTTTCAAATTTTGTGAAGCACAGCGCAACGGCGATTTGATTTCGTTTCCGGCGAGCGTGCTTGAATTTGTCAATATCGGAAGCGATTCCGGCAGGATTTTTCACGGAAGTGTGTGTCTGAAAATGACCTGCTCCGTGGGGATTATGCACATGCCGGAGAGTACGGCAATATTTACACTGTTATTTTAAAATGCTGGAAATACAGCGGAAAGTAGAGAAAAAAATGGAAAAGAAAAAAATAGTGCTGTCCTATATTTTAACGGTGGGAGCACTTTTACTTTTGTTTTTGTGGGCGGCAAATACGGGAAGTCTGAAGGTATCGGCAAAACAGTTATTTAGCGGACTGTTTGTCGCGTATGATGAAAATGTTGCAACAATTTATGATTTGCGTTTTCCGAGAATCTTTATCGCAATGGCGGGCGGTGCGGCAACGGCGGTGTCCGGTGTGCTTTTGCAGGCCGTCATGAAAAATCCGCTGGCAGACCCCGGCATTATCGGTGTCAGTTCGGGTGCGAGCCTTACGGCAGTACTGCTTACGGCATTTTGTCCGTCATTGTACTTTTTCACACCGGCGGCGGCATTTTTAGGCGGTCTTGCCGCATTTTTTCTGGTATATGCGCTGTCGTGGAAGGACGGTTTATCGCCGCTTCGCATTATCTTAGTCGGTGTGGCGGTCAATGCAATGTTTACGGGACTGATGAGTGCATTTAATTCAGGCACGGGCAGCAGTTATTCCGGAGCGGCAAGCATTGTCAATGCCAATATCACGATGAAAACGTGGACAGATTTTAAAACGTTAATCGGCTATGTGGTGGTTGGACTGATTGCCGCAGTGGTTGTTTCGGGACAGTGCGATTTGCTGGCATTAGAGGATAAGACGGCGCGTTCTATCGGCGTATCCGTGGCAAAAAGCCGTATGGTGATTTCCGTGATTGCGGTACTGCTTGCCGCGATTTCAACAGCTGTTATCGGGGCAATCAGCTTTTTGGGGTTAATTGTTCCGCATATTGCAAGACTGCTGGTGGGCAGCAGCCACAAAACGCTCGTGCCGTATTCAGCCCTGCTTGGTGCGGTCGTACTGCTTCTTGCGGATACAGTCGGAAGAACGATTGCCGCACCGTATGAAATCAGTGCTTCCGTGATTATGTCTGTTGTGGGCGGACCGTTTTTTATCTTGTTGCTTAGGAGGTCAAAGCAGGGATATGCAAAATAATAAAGAGAAAAAGAACGTATTTGAAATAGAAAATCTGTCATTTGCCTATGATAAGCATGAGGTGCTTAACAACCTGAATCTGTCATTTCATGAAGGCATTGTCACAACGATGATTGGACCAAACGGCTGTGGAAAGTCTACGCTGCTCCAGTTGATGACGAAAAATTTAAAACCGGCAGGTGGAAAGATTTTATTACAGGGAGAGGATATTGCGCAGATACGGCAGAAGCAGTTTGCACAGTCGATTGCCGTGGTACATCAGTATAATACGGCGCCGCCGGATTTAACTGTGGAAAAGCTGGTATCTTACGGACGGATTCCGTATCACAAAATGGGCGTTCCGTTTGACAAAGCAAAGGATATGGAGCGGATTGAATGGGCGCTTGAAATTACCAATACCACAAAGCACAAGGATAAGACGGTCAGTCAGCTTTCCGGCGGACAGAAACAGCGTGTGTGGATTGCAATGGCACTGGCGCAGGATGCAAAGGTTCTGCTGTTGGACGAGCCGACAACGTATCTGGATATCCGCTATCAGCTTCAGATTCTGCGGCTGATTCGCAGGTTAAATGAAGAATATGGGTTTACGATTATTATGGTACTCCATGATGTCAATCAGTCGTTGTATTACAGCGATGAAATTGTTGCGTTAAAAGCCGGAAAATGTATTGCACAGGGAAGTCCCCAGCAGATACTTACGGGTGAACTCATACAAAAAGTGTATGACGTCACGTTAAAAGTATCGGATATAGACGGAAAAAGGTTTATTCTTCCTGTGTAAATTTTATATTTTAAATCTTTTATCTACGATGACAGTCTGTCATCGTGAATAATATTATAAATGATATGATAAATAATAAGATAAAGACTGTTACCGCAAAGACATTTTGTAATGGCTTTTGCGATAACAGTGTTTTATTATCATGTAGAAAGTCCCAAAACATATCAAAAAGTAAATTATAATTATTACAATTCCTTATAAAATGCTTTCATAAAAGCTTCTAAGTCATACTGGTCTTTCATTCCCGCAGTTTCCATGGCAGAGTGCATTGCATAAATTGGAATACCGATATCGGCACTGCACATCGGAAGATTTGCGGCGACCATTGGGCCGACGGTACTGCCGCCCGGTATGTCAGAACGCATATGATTTTGCTGGCAGGCAATATGATGACGGGCGGCAAGCTGTAAAATCACGCCGGTCATATCGTCATCACTGCAATATGCGTGTTTTGCGGAAGCCTTAATGGCAAAGCCGCGGTTTAACGGCATGGCAGATGTAATATCCGATTTTTCAGGGTGCGCCGGGTGTATCGCGTGCGCAACGTCCAAAGAAAGATAATAACTGTGTACAAGGCTTTGCAAAAAGTTTTCTCTTGAAATATTAAGGGCATTGCAGATACGCTCCAAAGTATAGGAAAGGAGATTGCCGTTGGCACCGTTTTTACTGCGGCTTCCGATTTCTTCATGGTCAAACAGAACCGCCACGGAAATGCCGTCTGACGGATTAGCTTCAATCAGTCCGGTCAGGCATGCCTGCACCGAAGAAATGTTGTCAATGCGCGGTGCCATAAACATATCGCCGGAAAATCCGGTGCGCACCGGTTCCGCATAGTGGTACACAGACAAATCAAAGCATAAAATATCTTCCGGTTTTTCGCCGGTTTCATTGGCAAGAATCTGAAGAAATGTATCGGTGTCCATGTGTTCGTCCATGCCGCAGATTGGAAGCAAATCGGTCTGTGCATTGAGGGCAACACCGTCATTCATGGCACGGTTTAAATGAATGGCAAGATTTGGCAAAACTGCCACAGGACGTTTAAAATCCACCAGTTTCAGACGCGGGTGTGCAGATTGTGGATTTTTTAACGCAATCCGTCCGGCAATTGAGAGTGGACGGTCAAGCCATGTACTGTAAATTGCACCGCCGTAAACTTCTGTATTTAAGCGGCAGCCGTTTTTAGAGGAAACGACCGGATTGTATTTGATACGAAATCCCGGATTGTCAATATGTGAAGAGGAAAGCTTCCATACCGGGGTATCGGAAAGGTCTGTGCCGATTTGAAAGCCGAAAACCGTTGTGCCAAACGGGCAGACGGCATATTTTCCACCCGGAACCAGTTCCCATGTGCTGTCCCAGTCCAGTGTTACAAAGCCAGCTTCATTAAGCCTGCGCATGGCTTCTTTTGCGGTATGGAACGGGGAAGTGGAAAAGGAAATGGTCTGTTTTAACTGTTCAAAGGTTTGTTGAATCTGAGTATCCATAAAAAACTCCATTCTGCTGTGTAAGCTGTTTTTTCAAAGTATAAGGCTTTTGCCGTAAAAACTCAAGAAAATCGTCATTTCCGCCGATACTTTTTATATAAAAGTGAGAATCAGAAACAGCAGTTTACAAAAAAGAGGAGAAAGCCATGCAGACAGTACAGTTTAAAGTTTTAAACACCGATACACAGGAAACCAACGTGCAGATGCAGACAGAAAATAAGGCACAAAATACACAGAATACAGAGGTGTCAGGTGTAGAAAGTACCGGAGAAAGCGCAGGAACAAAGAAAAAGACGACCGTTTCCACAGGACAGACCGGAGTTACGGATGCGGAAAGTGCCAGATGGGTTGCCGGTTTGCAGTTAAAAAAATGTGCTTATGAACAGGTCAGTGCGATAACAGAAAAAATTAAGGATATGCTAGATCCGACTTCGGGCATGACAGATGCACAAAAAAGCTCTTATGACAGAAAAGTAATGAATAAAGTGTATTCCGGCAAGAAGCTGTCGGCAGAGGAAATGCGTTATATCAAAATTCATTATCCGGCATTGTATCCGTATGTGGAGCGGGTGCAGATTCAGCGGCAGGCACTGGAGGAGCGAATCAAGCACTGTCATTCAAAAGAGGAAGTGCAGGACGTTTACAGTGAAGCGATGTTTCATATCAGTGATGATGACCCGGCAAAGCAGATGCTGTATGCCGCATATGATGATGTTTTAAAGGAGTTTAAGAAAACATCGGATTATCAGGAACTTCCCGAAACAAAGGAAGATGCCGAAAAGAAAAAACAGACTAAAAAAGTTTCGTCTGCCGAACCGGCAGACGAAACAGATGATATACAGGAAGATTGGAAAAATGCTTTCCTGTCGGAAAGTACCGGTGTATCCGTAGGTACTACACATACAGATAATCATTTAAGACCGGCCACAAACCCTGCTGTTTAATATCGTCATACATTTGTTTTAAGCTGCGGGTGTCGGCAATTTCAAATTGCTCGTCACCGCAGTCTTTTTCTTCACTGCCTTCATATTTGGCTTCATGATCGCCGATACCGGTGCTGACACCGGCAGATACCTTGGTGCAGGCAATCTTGATAATACCGTTTCTGAAAGAAGCCGATTCCCTTGATGATACGGTAATTCCGGCATACGGCAGGAAAATGCGGTATGCACATAAAACCTGACAGAGCTGTTTTTCATGTACATCCAGCGGATTAATTTTTTCATTATTAATAATCGGTCGTAACCGCGGACACGACAAAGACATTTCCGCATGCGGATATTTGCGTTGGAGATAATATACGTGCAGTGCCGTGGCAAGCGCATCCTTACGGAAGTCAGACAGACCTAACAGAGCGGAGAATCCGACACCGCGCATACCGCCCATTAAAGCACGCTCCTGTGCTTCAAAGCGGTATGGGAAGACACGTTTGTGTCCCATGAGATGAAGCGTTTCATATTTGTCGGCATTATAAGTTTCCTGAAAAACAGTTACATAATCGGCACCACATTCATGCAGATAAGCGTAATCCTTTGTATTGCACGGATAAATTTCAAGACCCACATTTCTGAAATATTTTTTAGCAAGACGGCAGGCATCGCCGATATAGGTAATGCTGCTCTTTGATTTGCTCTCGCCCGTCAGCATCAGAATTTCTTCAATGCCGGAATCGGCGATAACCTTCATTTCATGCTCAATTTCTTCCATGGAAAGCTGTTTTCTGTGAATATCGTTATAGCAGTTAAAACCGCAGTAAACACAGTAATTTTCACAGTAATTTGCAATATACAGCGGTGTGAAAATGTAGGTAGAATTACCGAAGTGGTTACGCGTTTCACGCTCGGCGCGCTGTGCCATTTTTTCCAGAAACGGTTCTGCGGCAGGGGAGAGCAGTGCCTTAAAGTCCTCAATGCTGCAGCGGTCGTGGGAAAGTGCAGCTAAGACATCGCGCGCAGTATATTTGTCCGGCTCATAAGCGTTCATGGCAGCAAGCACCTTATCACGGATATCGGAGGAAATCTGCTCCATGTCCGGCAGATATGCCATGTGGTCTGTACGGGAAGCCGGATTATTTTCCAGTTCTGTTTTTCGTTTTAAAGCGGCAGGACTTAATTTGCCGTTCTGAATAATAAAATCATTTTCCTTTTGATTGGTGTCCATAAAATAAGACCTCTTTTCTAAAATTAGTTATGTAAAAATCCGGTCAGCGGGTCGGAAGCTTCGCCGCCTTTATTTAATACACGTCCAAGACCGGAAAGGTAGGCACGCCGTCCGGCTTCAATTGCAAGACCGAAAGCTTTTGCCATTTCAGGAATATTTCCGGCAGTTGCAATCGCGGTATTTGCCATGATAGCGGCGGCACCCATTTCCATAGCTTCACATGCCTGTGAAGGCTTTCCGATACCGGCATCCACGATAACCGGGAGGTCAATTTCATCAATTAAAATCTGAATAAATTCTTTGGTTGCAAGTCCCTTATTAGAGCCAATCGGAGAGGCAAGCGGCATGATGGAAGCGGCGCCTGCATTGACTAAATCTCTGGCGGCATTTAAGTCAGGGTACATATACGGCATAACGATAAAGCCTTCCTTTGCAAGAATTTCAGTTGCCTTAATCGTTTCGTAGTTGTCAGGAAGCAGGTATTTAGAGTCGTGCATAATTTCGATTTTGACAAAATCACCGCAGCCCATTTCCCGTGCAAGGCGCGCAATGCGGACAGCCTCGTCGGCATTTCTGGCACCGGACGTATTCGGAAGCAGTGTGACACCCTCCGGGATATAGTCCAGAATATTTTCGCTGTCTTTGGTATTGGCACGTCTGACAGCCAGCGTGATAATCTGCGCACCGGCATCGGATACGGCTGCGCGGATTAAATCCAGATTGTATTTACCGGAACCTAAGATAAAGCGGGAAGAAAAGGTATGTCCTCCCAATGTAAATGTATCATTTTCAATCATAATTTTTCTCCGTTTCCGAGCAGTCTGACTGCTCTGTTTTAATTTAGAATTTAGCCGTGTTGTGAAAATGTTTATCAGCCGCCGCCCATAAACTGCACGATTTCGATAACATCGCCGTCCTGAATCCGTGTATCGGCATAATCTTTTTTGCTGACAATCACTTCATTGCGTTCAACGGCAATGTGGGACAGCACATATCCTTCGGACAGCAGATAATCTGCAATGCTCATGCCGTCTGCCTGCATGGCTTCGTTTCCGTTAATCTGAATCATGGAAAACCCTCCTGTCTGTAGATTTGATAACCCGCTGATGTGTCCGGCATATCCGGGTAAAAGTCTTGTTATAAAATAAAAAAAGACCGCACGAAAGGAAAGCTACACCCGCGGTGGTGTACCCCTTCGTGCGGTCTTACTGACGAACACTCTGTCTGTTATCATAGCATAAAAAATGAATTTGTCAAATTTTTTTGGGAAATTTTTAATAGGTTTCGGGAATGTTCATAGACCTGCAAATGAAAATATGTTAAAATATTAATTAACAAATAGAAAAACGGTAATAAAGTAAAATATAATGGAAAGGGGTGACATTGTAAATGGGCGTATATTTTAATCCGGGGAATGAAAGTTTTGCGAAAGATAAAAATTATAAAATATACGTGGATAAAACCGGGCTGTTAAATGATCTGAATGAGCTGATTGGAACGCCAAGGAACTGTCTTGCCGTCAGCCATGCCAGACGGTTCGGAAAATCCCACGCGGCGGGCATGATCGATGCGTATTACAGCCTTGGAAGCGATTCGGAAAAGCTTTTTGAAGATACCAAGATCGCTCAGAATCCGGATTATAAGAAATATATGAACCGGTATAATGTGATACATCTGGATATTTCAACTTTTTGGGATTCTTACAAGGAAAATATTACTGAAAAAATCGTGGAATACATTTATAAGGATTTTAAGCAAGTCTTTGGAGATGAGTTAAATTACGAAGACAGTTTAAGCTATAATTTAATGATGATATATCAAAAGACCAAGACCCCGTTTGTCATTATCATTGACGAGTGGGACTGCGTTATCCGAAACAGCGAGGATAAAGAACTGGTTCACCAATATCTGCAGTTTCTTCATTCCTTGTTTAAGTCGGAAGAATCCAAAGCATTTCTGGCACTAGCATACATTACGGGAATCCTTCCGATTAAGAAAATTAAAGACGAATCGGCGCTGAATAATTTCAGCGAATATACGATGTTAAAATCAAAGCCGATTACGCAGTATTATGGATTTACGGAAGATGAAGTGAAAGTGCTTTGTGAAAGGTTTGACATGGATTTTGAAAGCATGAAAGCATGGTACAACGGCTATCTGATTGACGGAATGCATATGTACAATCCGAATTCGGTGTCCATGGCACTGGCACAGCAGGACTTTGATTCATACTGGAAAAACACGTCTTCATTTGCCTCTATTAATACATTTATTACAATGAATTATGCAGGCTTAAAAGACGATGTGATGACGATGCTTTCCGGGGGAAAGGTTTATGTCAATACCGAAACCTTCCAAAATGACCTTTTTACGGTTTCATCAAAGGACGAAGCACTGACGGCATTGATTCATTTAGGATATCTGGGCTATGACAGGGAAGAAGAAAGTGCTTATATACCGAATTATGAAGTAAAGAAAGCTTATCAGGCGGCATTGAGTACCGGAAGCTGGAAAGAGGTGGCAGAATCCATTGCAAAGTGTGACCGGTTACTGCTGGCAACGATAAAAGGGGACAGTGAGAAGGTGGCAGAACTCGTAGAACTTGCCCACGACACTTACACGTCAGTCCTTAAATATAACGATGAAAATTCATTAAGCTGTGTGCTTACCATGGCATATTTTACGGCACCGGCGTATTACAACATTGTGCGGGAAATGCCGGCAGGGAAAGGCTTTGCGGATTTTGTGTTTATTCCGAGAGCCAATGCCGGACACAGACCGGCAATGGTCGTGGAGTTAAAGCACAACAAATCTGCCGATTCTGCAATTGCGCAGATTAAAGAAAACAGATATCACGGGGCATTGACAGGGTATAGTGATAAAATTTTACTGGTCGGTATTAATTACGATGCTGAAAGAAAGGAAAAGAAGCATCACACCTGCGTGATTGAAGAATGGAACACCAACTAAATAAAAAGTTTGTAAAAATAAAAAACATAGAAGCCGCAGAAGTGATAGTACGCAAGAAAACTGTCACTTCTGCGTTTTTTTAAAATGAACTTGACATATACCCCGCAGGGGTATAATATGTAATTAAAAATAAAGTTCAAATATATTGTAGTAGAAATGGAGAAAATATGCAGGAAGAAGAAATGAGCTGTTGTCATAAGCATAAGGAACGCTCTGAAAAAGAGTACCGGGATTTAATTAATCGTTTAAACAGAATAGAGGGTCAGATTCGTGGAATTAAAGGCATGGTTGAAAAGGATGCGTATTGTCCGGATATTCTGATTCAGGTGGCGGCGGCCAATGCGGCGCTGAACAGCTTTAATAAAGTGCTGCTTGCCAATCACATCAAGACTTGTGTCACAGATGATATCCGTGCAGGAAAAGAAGAAACGGTAGACGAGCTTGTAAAAGTTTTGCAGAAATTAATGAAGTAACAAAAGATATAAATAACATGAATAAAGCGAATAAAATGGTGCCGGGGCGCAAGGTTTTTACTTCTACCCACCGGATATCATAAAGACTGGAGGGAATAATAAAATGGAACAGTATACAGTAACAGGCATGAGCTGTGCGGCATGCAGTACGCGTGTGGAAAAAGCCGTATCCAAAGTGCCGGGCGTAACATCGTGTTCCGTAAGTCTTCTGACCAATTCAATGGGCGTAGAAGGCACGGCATCGGAACAGGATATTGTAAAAGCCGTCACAGATGCCGGATACGGTGCTTCCAAAAAGGGAAGCAAAGCGGCAGAAAACACCAAAAACGGCAGTTCGGCGGCTGGCAGTTCATTTGGTGATGAGGAGCTGTTAAAAGACAGGGAAACCCCTGTTTTAAAGAAAAGACTGCTGTCATCGCTGGTGTTTTTAATTGCCCTGATGTATTTTTCCATGGGGCATATGATGTGGGGCTGGCCGCTTCCTGCGGTGCTTGCCGATAACCATATCGCCATGGGACTGATTCAGATGCTTTTAACGATTGCGGTGATGGTGATTAACCAGAAGTTTTTCATCAGCGGCTTTAAGAGTCTGTTTCACAAAGCACCGAATATGGATACGCTTGTGGCATTAGGCTCGGCTGCGGCATTTGTATACAGCACATATGCGCTGTTTGCCATGACCGATGCACAGGTGTATGGCAATATGGACGGTGTTATGCACTACATGCACGAATTTTATTTTGAATCGGCGGCAATGATTCTGACACTGATTACGGTCGGTAAAATGCTTGAAGCCCATTCAAAAGGAAAAACAACCGATGCTTTAAAGGGTTTGATGAAGTTAGCGCCGAAAACGGCAGTGCTGTTAAAAGACGGTGTGGAAACGGAAGTTTCCATTGAGCAGGTACAGAAAGGCGACATCTTTATTGTACGTCCGGGAGAAAATATTCCGGTAGACGGAAAAGTATTGGAAGGCAGCAGTGCAGTCAATGAATCGGCACTGACAGGAGAGAGTATTCCTGTGGATAAAGCGGCAGGCGATCTGGTATCCGCGGCAACAATCAACCAGTCCGGTTATTTAAAATGTGAAGCGACAAGAGTCGGGGAAGATACGGCACTGTCACAGATTATCCAGATGGTCAGCGATGCGGCGGCAACAAAAGCCCCGATTGCAAAGGTCGCCGATAAAGTATCCGGTATCTTTGTACCGGCAGTTATTACGATTGCGGCAGTAACCATCATTGTGTGGCTGCTTGCGGGACAGAGTGTCGGATTTGCATTGGCAAGAGGAATTTCCGTGCTGGTTATCAGTTGTCCGTGTGCATTAGGACTGGCAACGCCGGTTGCGATTATGGTAGGCAACGGCATGGGCGCAAAAAACGGTATCTTATTTAAGACGGCGGTATCCTTGGAAGAAGCGGGAAAGATTGAGATTGTGGCACTGGATAAGACCGGAACCATTACAACCGGTGAACCAAAGGTCACAGACGTTATCTGCAATAAAGGTGTCACGGAAAAAGAACTGATTTCATTTGCGTATGCACTGGAAAAAAAGAGCGAACATCCGTTGGCAAAGGCAGTACTGGCATATGCCGAAGCAGCGCAGACAGATATTTTTGAAGTGAATAACTTTACGGCACTTCCGGGAAACGGACTGACGGCAGAATATGAAAATGCGGTATTGTCAGGCGGTAATTACAAATTTATCAGTACCCTCACCACGGTTTCACAGGAAATGCAGGAGCAGGCACAAAAGCTTGCAAATGCGGGAAAGACACCACTGTTTTTTACAAAGGACGACAAACTGCTTGGAATCATTGCGGTTGCGGACGTTATCAAGGAAGACAGCCCGGAAGCCGTCAGACAGTTACAGAACATGGGAATCCGTGTTGTCATGCTGACAGGCGACAATGAACGGACGGCGAAGGCAATCGGCGCACAGGCAGGCGTAGATGAGGTTATCGCAGATGTCCTGCCGGACGGAAAAGACAGCGTTATCAGCCGCTTAAAGCGTGACGGCAGGGTTGCAATGGTCGGTGACGGCATTAACGATGCACCGGCGCTTACGAGAGCCGATATCGGTATTGCAATCGGTGCGGGAACGGATATTGCAATTGATGCGGCAGATGTTGTACTGATGAAAAGCCGTTTAAGCGATGTTCCGGCGGCAATCCGTTTAAGCCGTGCAACGCTTAGAAACATTCATGAAAACCTGTTTTGGGCATTCTTTTATAATATCATCGGAATTCCGCTGGCGGCGGGCGTATGGATTCCGTTCTTTGGATGGAAGTTAAATCCGATGTTTGGTGCTGCGGCAATGAGCTTATCAAGCTTCTGCGTAGTAACCAATGCGTTACGCTTAAATCTTTTCTCTGTACACAATGCAGAAAAAGATAAAAAAATAAAATCAAAAAAGAAAGTAGAGGACAAGAAAATGGAAAAAACATTAACAATCGAAGGAATGATGTGCGGACACTGTGAGGCAAGAGTAAAGAAGGCACTCGAAGCCCTTCCGGAAGTCAAAGAAGCAGTTGTCAGCCATGAAGCGGGAACAGCTGTTGTTACCTTAGAAAGTGCCGTTTCGGATGAAGCATTAAAAGAAGCTGTGGAAGCACAGGATTACAAGGTGATTTCCGTACAGTAATATTGAATTATTTCCGGCACAGTGGTATGATAAGTGGATAATTGCAAATGTAAGGAGTAAGTATGTTTCGGAAAACAATGGAAGAATACGAAGCGGATACCAGAAAAAAACTGGTAATAGATATCCGGGAAAAAGAAGCGTTTGACAAGGAAACGATGCCCGGAGCCCTTCATATGGACAGTGAAACGCTCAAACAGCAGATAAAAGAACTCACAAAGGATCAGACACCTGTTTACCTGCTGTGCCATACAGGACAGCAAAGTGATGCACTGGCAGAGGATTTTGAAAAAGAAGGCTATGAAGTATACAGTATACAGGACGGATTCCGTGCATATCTGCGGTTAAAGCTTCGCACAGTTATGCGTCAGGAGGATTTAAAGGAACAGTGCTGTGCCGATGTGGAACGCAGTATTGTAAAGAAGTTCCGAAAGGAAATCTGGCGGCCGTTTACAAAGGCGATTAATGAGTATGAACTGATTAAAGACGGCGACAAGATTGCAGTCTGCATTTCCGGCGGAAAAGATTCTATGCTGATGGCAAAGCTTTTTCAGGAATTAAAGCGCCACGGACAGCAGAATTTTGAAGTTGTATATCTGGTAATGAATCCGGGCTACAATCCGTTTAATTATCAGGTTATTTTAGACAATGCACAGTTTTTAAATGTGCCGATTACGGTATTTGAATCGGAAATCTTTGATATTGTTGCATCAGAGGAACAGTCACCGTGCTATCTGTGTGCGCGTATGCGCCGCGGCTACCTGTACAGCAAGGCAAAAGAGCTTGGCTGTAACAAGATTGCGCTGGGACACCACTTTGATGATGTTATCGAAACCATTTTAATGGGTATGCTCTACGGGGCACAGATTCAGACCATGATGCCAAAGCTGCACAGTACGAATTTTGAAGGCATGGAGTTAATCCGTCCGTTATATCTGGTGCGCGAAGAAGATATTATCCGCTGGAGAGATTACAATCATTTACAGTTTATCCAGTGTGCATGCCGCTTTACGGAAAGCTGTGCTTCCTGCGGCGGAACGGAGAAAGGTTCAAAGCGTGCGGAAATTAAGGCACTGATTAAAGAATTAAGCACCAAAAGTCCGTATATTGAAAAGAACATTTTCCGGAGCGTGGAAAATGTCAATCTGAACACCATCGTTGCCTATAAACAAAACGGCAAGAAACATTCATTTTTGGAGGATTATGATTCTAAATATTAAGCAGACGCAGTTTGGTGCCGAGCCGGAATTTGAAATCGAAGATACTGCCACAGGGGAAACGCTGGCAAAATGCACATCGCTGAATCACATTTCCACGGAAATCGTATTTGCGGGACAAAATGCGTATACGCTGTCCTTTGAGCCGGTCTTACAGGAAAGAGAAGGCGAAAAGAATGAACTGATGTATAGCATTTCAGAGCATAACCGGTCGGTGGGAGGTCTTTATACGGCGGAAGTCTGTCAGAAAAAGATATTATTTGTATCCGTGGGGTACGATTATTATGAGATACAGTTTTACGGCGGTATGTATCAGCTGTATGAAATCGGACTGGGAACGGACCGGCATTATCTGTGTTTATATGAAGATGGACAGACGGTGGCGATTGTGCATAAGCCGACAGAAGTAAAAAGCCACTTGGATACCTATACGGTGTATCTGGAGAATGCGCAATACCGGGATATCGCCTGTATTGCAGCACTGTTTATAGATGGTCTGGAATACAGCAGCAATGATGAAATAGCGGACAGCGCCATTAAGGAAGAATATCTTTCCTTTAATAAAGAGCTGAATTCAAAATTTGATGCCGCATTTTTAGAACGCGTCAGAACAAACAATATGTAACAAATGCCTTGCCATAAGCCGCAAGGCATTTTGTATTATCCGTGTACGGTCGGAAGATGGCTTAAATTGTTGTCTTGTGTGCCGTCAGGGATAGATTTTAAATATTCCGTATCTTTGTTGTGCGCAACGCCGACACCTTGAATTTTATTTTCTTTTGCAAGTTCAACGCCGGATTCCCTGGACACAATCCGTCCGTCAGAGAGTTGATAGCCGGTCACGGTGCCGCCGGATTTTACAAGTCCGGTAATTTTTAAAGCGTCCGGTCCGGCATCGGAAATGCTGTCCATTGCCATTATCGGGAGGATACTGCCGGTTTTTTCTTTATTCATATTCACACCAATCTCCATTCCGCAGGCATTTTAATGCCGGAGGAATCGCGAGTCAAATGTCAGATTCGGCTCTGCGATAAGGGCAGCTTTGTGACGCCTGCGGCACAAAGTGCCGTGTAAAAAATCAGCACAGCAGTGTGATTTTTTACACTAATCTCCATTTTTATAAAACAAGTGATGAGGTTACAAAAATAGTGTATGAAACTTCTGCACGATTATAAGTAGAAAAAAATGTATCGGAAAATCAAGGAAAGTGGTATAATCATTGCATGAGCAGGACAAAGCTGCGTATACTATTTTTAGAATTTGAATATGAAGTTTTATGCAGATTGCAGGCAGAAAGTGAGGCAGTTATGGGACTGATTAATAAAGAAAAAGTACTGCGCGGTGTGGGAAAAGCCGTAGATGCAGCCAATAATGCAGCAGATAAAGTGCATGATTATGCAAAGGAAAAAGAACTGGATAAAAAAGCGGAAGAAGCGGTTCACAAAACAGAGAATTTTATCAGGGAAAATGAAATTGATAAAAAGGTTATCAATGCCGGAAAAACGCTGGAAAACGGTGTAATCAGCGTAGGAGAGAAACTGGAAGAAACATTTAATAAACTGTTTTAAAAATAAAAATCAGGGGAACTTTAAGAGATTCCCCTGAAATTTTTTACAGACGTATATTTATGCGCAAAATGGTCTCAGTAATGTTTCAAGCTCATCGGTGCTGTGGTCATTTCGTACGACGCGAAGTGTCATGACACGACGCGGATCCATACTTAAAATGCCAAGCATTGATTTTGCATCGAAGAAATAACTTCCCATACAAATGTCAAAATAACCGTCAAGCGTGTTAATTGTGTTTACGAATTTTACCGCATTGTCTGTTGTTTTTAAAAGAATATGGTACGTTAAAGTGTTCTTGTCTGAGTTCATTTCCTTACCTCCTTCAATGTTGAGAAGCGAACTGATTTCGTAAAGTTCTAAGTAACAGAACTTTTTATTTATATACTTATCATGCCCAAATGTCAAATAAAATCTACAAAGTATTAAAAAAAGTACATTGCAGATTTTTAAAAAGCAGGCTAGTGTGAAAAATAACGCTGATGCGCTTACTTTTTCACACAGCACTTTGTGCCGCAAGCATCACAAAGTTGCTTTTTATCGCAGAGCCAAATAAGATTTGGCTCGCGATTCCGCAGGCATTAAAATGCCTGTGGAATGGAGATTATTATAAAAAAATGTAAAAAAGAATACATCGGAATGGAGTACAAAATGATTAAAAAAGAGATTAATGAAATTAAATCACAATATACATTGGAAGAGTGTGGTATTTTAAGACTGTGTGGCTGTTATGTCAACGGTGACAAGGAAAAAGTGGCACGGTTTAACCAGACGTTTTTAAATCTGCCGGAGGAAGAAAAACATAAATACTTCGATATTTTTAGAAAGACATTGTCGGGAACACCGGGCAAGAATCTTTTGGATATGCGTTTTACCATGGATTCCTATGCAGACGGCGGCGCGAGAACCTTTTTATATCAGCTGCGCGACAGCGAATTAAAAGATGATGCCCTGCTTGAAAAATTTTATGATAAAGTCATTGAATCATACAGTCATCCGGGAAATTATCTGATTCTGCTGATTAATCAGGTGTATGACGTGCCGGGACGGACCAGTGACGGCATTGACATGGAAGATGCATCAGATGAGGTGTACAGCTATCTGCTGTGCAGTATCTGTCATGTATCGCTTTCAAAACCGGGACTGGGATATTTTGAAGAAGATCATGCCTTTCATGACCAGCAGCAAAATCATATGGTGGATTTGCCGGATATCGGATTTTTATTTCCGGCATTTAATAACAGGAGTGAAGACGGGGAAGGCGTGTTATATTATTCAAAGGATGCCAATGCGTTTGAACAGCTGTTTCTGGCACAGGTTTTAAACTGTGAAGTGCCGCTTTCTGCAGGCAGCCAGAAGGAAAATTTTCAGGTACTGGTGGAAGAAACCCTGGGCGAAGAATGTAATTATGAAACAATTAAAAATATTCATGAGAATCTCAATGAAATGATTCAGGAACAGAAAGGGAATCCTGAACCGGTGACACTTGATAAGACCGAGATGCGGGATTTGCTGGAAAAAAGCGGTGTAAAAGAAGAACGTTTACAGGATTTTGAGGAACATTTTGAACAGGCGGTAGGAGAAAATACACGGCTGATGGCGGCTAATATTGCGGAAACACGCAAGTTTGAGGTAAAGACACCCGATGTTGTGGTAAAGGTCAATCCCGAAAGAACCGATCTGGTTGAAACCATGGAAATCGAAGGAAAGCAGTACCTGGTCATTCAGATTGACGAGCATCTGGAAGTCAATGGGATTTCAGTCAATCCCGAAACAGGAGAGGTGCAGTATAACGAATAATATAAAAGACAGAAAGGGGCAGATACAGCAATGAAAGAGCGGGTTATGCAGCGTTTTTTAAAATATGTGGCAGTAGATACGCAGTCTGATGAGGATTCGGACACGTTTCCGAGTACAGAAAAGCAGAAGGTGCTTGCAAAAATGCTGGCGGAGGAATTATGCCAGATGGGTGTGCCGCAGGTAGAAATTGACGAACAGTACGGTTATGTCTATGCAAAGATTTTATCCAACAGGACAGATGGAGAAAAAGTGCCGGTGCTTGGATTTATTGCACATATGGACACTTCTCCCGAAGTATCGGGAGCGGACGTAAAACCGCAGATTATCCGTCAGTATGACGGCAAAGACATTGTGTTAAATAAAGAGAAAAATATTGTTTTATCGGTGGAAGAATTTCCGGAGCTTGTGCAGTATACCGGACAAACGCTGATTACGACAGATGGTACAACCCTGCTTGGTGCAGACGATAAAGCCGGTGTGGCAGAGATTATGACGATGGCAGAGCAGCTGTGCAGCCATCCGGAGATTATACACGGAGATATCACCATTGCATTTACACCCGATGAAGAAGTGGGCGGCGGCATGGATCATTTTGATGTGGGGCGGTTCGGTGCGGACTATGCCTATACTGTTGACGGCGGGGCTCTCGGCGAGCTGGAATATGAAAATTTTAATGCGGCGAAGGCAGTCATTTATGTAACCGGAAGAAGCGTTCATCCGGGAGATGCCAAGGATAAGATGAAAAATGCCGCGGTCATGGCAATGGAATTTCACAATGAACTGCCAAAGCAGGCGTGTCCTGAATGTACAAGCGGCTATGAGGGCTTTTTCCATCTGACCGACATGCACGGCAGTGTGGAAGCGGCACAGTTATCGTATATTATCCGTGACCATGACCGTGAAAAGTTTGAAAAGAAAAAGCAGCTGGTGGAAAACATTTGCAGCAAACTGAATGAAAGGCATGGTGGAGCGTTTTTTACGGCAGAAATCACGGACCAGTATTATAATATGAAAGAAAAAATTGAGCCGTATCTTTTTTTAATAGAAAATGTAAAGACGTGTATGAAAAAGCTGGACATTGAACCGCATATCCAGCCGATACGGGGCGGGACAGACGGCGCAAGACTTTCCTTTATGGGCGTTCCGTGTCCGAATCTGTGTGCAGGCGGTCATAATTTTCACGGACGGTATGAATACTGTTGTGTAGAATCTATGGAAAAAATCACGCAGCTTCTTATATTGCTGGCACAAAAATAGGAATTTAGAACCAAAAGCCCGCAGGCAGATTTGAAAATAATCTGTCTGCCTTTTTTTGTTTGTCCGTTTTTGGCATACGAAATGCACAAAAAAATGTCAAAAAACTGACAAAATAAACATAAACATATTGAAAATACACAAAAATGAAAGATAACACCAAAGTATCATTGACTAAATGCCAATAAAGTGTTACTTTAATAAAGAACTTAGATAAAATGTTTATGCAAAAGTATTTCAAAAAACTCCTGAAAATATTGTAATGTAGATTTTGCATAAGCATTTTTTTAAGTGGAATATAGAATGTATTGGGATTATCTGTGGCTGGGCGCAGATAAGAAAGGAGTGCTATGAGAAGAAGCTTGAAGAAAATGATGGCTGTCGGACTTACGGCTGCGATGACAGTCGGTTCTATCAGTTTTCAGGGGCTGTCAGTAAATGCAGCGGGACTGCCGACAACCGATGGACATAACAAATATGTCAACAGTGAAGTCTTTAATGTGATTTCTGATGATAGTTTTGGTACAAAGGAATTGGAGAACCCTTTATTTGACAAGACAACGGGAAGCAGTGACATCAGTAATTTACAGGTTCCAACACTGGCATATGACGATACAAGCATCGCACTTGTATGGGATAAGCCGGAAAAATATGATAATGTAGCAGATTATAACGTTTACGTCAACGGCACACTTGATGGAACAGCAAGAAAGAATTATGAAGAAAATGCCAAATGGGCAGATACATATATGAAATCCTTCTATGAATACTATGAAACCAATAGTGACGTAGATATGGTAAATGTGGATATTCATTCTTATCGTGCAACAGGTCTTACACCTGACACAGAGTATACCTTTAAGGTTGTTGCAGTTGATAAGGACGGAAAAGAACTCGGAACGGCAAAGGAAATCAGTCAGAAAACGACAGTTAAGCCGGAGGAGTTTAATATTTTAGATTATGGTGCAGTGGCAACAGAAGGTTACACTTCTTACAATGATGAAATCAATGCACTCGTAGAAAAAAATACAAAGGCAATTCAGGCAGCAATTGATGCCTGTACACCGGGCGGAAAGGTTGTGATTCCGCAGGCTGAGGACGGAAAGGTCTTCGTATCCGGTGCACTTTGGTTAAAGAGCGACATTACAGTAGAATTAGACGGTACACTCTGGGCATCACCAAACAGTGACCATTTTGAAATCGGTTTCTTAATGTATCCGTTCTACACCGATACAAGAGGCTGGGGCTTACTGAATGCCACAAGTGCCGATGAAAATGCTCCGCTTGAGAATATCCGTATTACCGGTAACGGTACACTTTATGGCAACGGCTGGAAGTATGGTGCAGGCGATAAAATGTATGAAGACGGTTACACCTCCAATACCGGTGTAAATACGCAGGCAGGTGATCCGTCAGATACAGAAAACTATGGTCTGCCAAGATACATGGGCGGCAGTAATACAAAGGTTTATTACTATGGTATCCAGGCTGCCGATTCTGCAAAGAAATATCTTGCCAACCTCACAAACGAAGACGGTTCAAGAAAGTATTCCGATGAATTGATTAATTCGCTGTCAGGCTATATTGAAAAAGATCTGGCAGATAACGGTAAGGTTGATAAAAACGGAAAGGATAAATTTATCGACGTAGAAACGGGAAATAATGCAGGTATTGAAAAGGCAGATATTACCAATGCTTATGCGACACGTTCCAGCCTGTTAATTATGAGAAATGTCAGCAACGTTTATGTAGGTGACATTACCGTTGAAAATCCGGCAAACCACTCTGTTAATATTCTGGATTCCAGAAATATTTCAACAGAGAATGTCAAGGTATTCTCTTATGACGGTAACAACGGTGACGGACTTGGATTTGGCTGTTCACAGAATGTCATCTGCTGGAATAACTTTACAGATACAGGTGATGATAACTTAGGTTTCGGTGCATCTGTTGGTGAAGGCGCAAGAGACTGTGATATTCAGACTAATTCAGAAATCTGGATGTTTAACAACTTCCTTCGTGAAGGCCACGGTGGTCTGGCAGCAGGTTCACACACAGGAAACGGTATTCAGGACGTATTATTTGAAGATACCGTCATGAACCACATTGATATGGCATTCCGTTTCAAATCTGCACCGACGAACGGTGGTTTTATTGCCAACATTACAATGCGTGACTGCGCGGTTGCAGATACACAGCAGGCATGGGTGCTCACAACAAGCTACAGTGACCCAAACAGTGCATCTACAACAGAATTTGCAGAAATCGGAAAATTCTACAACTTTGCATCGTACAATGTGTCCGTATACGGCGTACAGTATAATACCGTACAGGTACTTGCAGATGTTGATCCGGTCAGCAATCCACAGAAACCATGGCATACACACAGCCACTTATACTTCCAGGATATTACCTTTGGTAATGTCGGAACAAACGGCGGCTTTAAGAATAAGAACGGCTGGGAATCATTAATCGGCTGTGAAAATTCAGTATTCTATAACTTTAAGACCGTATCTTATGCAAAGAAGGCAGTAGATAAAAAGACAGATAAGACATGGAATAATATGCAGTATTGCAAAGATATTGTATTCCAGGGTACAACATGGGATTCAGTCAACAACTGCACCGATAAGATGCAGAACATGATGTCAGGTATTGCTGTAAAGGATTCAACCGTAAAGGCAGAAGTTGTTCCGGCTGTTACAGAACCGGATTCAGGTTCTACGGGTGAAGAAACAACCGTTAAGGCAGCATGGGATGCAGCGGCAATCGCAGCAGCTACAACAACTGCCAACGGACTGACAGCACATGCAGATGCCAATGATGCAAACGGCAGCTGGAAGACTGCAACAGTAACAGAAGCCGATACAACAGGTGAAGGTGCTGTATGGCAGGTCGGAACAGAATATGTTGCAGCCGGTAAGACGAAGGCAATGGATTCAGACGGTAAAACACAGTCTAAGGGAACAATTCCGGTATCAGGATGCTTCCTTACATATGAAGCTGCAGAAGACGGCGTATTAAGCATTGACCAGAAGACGCTTGCAACCAAGAGATTTTATGTAGTGGATTCAGATGGTAAAGTTGTTGTAGACTATCAGAATACCAATGAAAAGGATACAGCAGCAAAATATGAAACATTAACTGCACAGGTACAGGCTGGAAAGACCTATTACATTTATGCAAACGGCGCAACAGCAAATATTTTAAAGATTACATTTGCTACAAAGACAGCCGGTACAGCAGCGCAGACAGCAGTACAGGCACAGACCGCCAAGGCTTCTGACGGACGTCAGGTAAAGCTTTCATGGAATGCGGTTGAGAATGGAGCAGAAGAAGTATTCTACGGTGTAGATACTTATGTAAATGGTGAAAAGGTTGATATTACAGATGGTATTACAGGAACAGAAACCATTATGGACAGATTATCATCCGGTGTAACTTATACATTTAAAGTATATGTAAGTGAAAAAGGTGACAATGCAAACAGCATGAGTGTTACAGGACAGAATAAAACATTACTCGGCGAAGTAACGGTTACTGTAGACGGTGAAAAAGATACAGCAGATATTGAAGCACCGGAAAATGTGACATCAGAACTTGCAAGTGCAGTTTATACACATGCACAGGGAACATGGACAGCAATCAGTTCAAGTGATGCAAGAATCAGAGGTTATAAGATTTACGCAAACGGAAAGCTTGTCAATACAGTTTATAACTATCAGATTCCGAAATTTGCAACCGCAGAAACCGTATCAAAGCAGATTGGCAGACTGACACCGGGTACAGAAAATACAGTTGAAATCGTTGCATTTACAGATGCAGGGGTTGAATACAAGTACCCACAGGCACAGATTACAACACTTGGCAGCTATGATTACAAAGCACCGGTATTTGCAGAAAATGCAAAAGTAACGGCAGAAGTAAAGGATAACGATGTTGTTCTTACATGGGCAGCAGCAACAGATGATACCGCAGTCGGCGGATACCGTGTATATGTTGACGGAACACCGGTTGTACCGGAAGGTAAGGACTTCAATCCGGTAAACGGCGATTATACAACGGCTGAAACAACTTATACAGTAACAGGTCTTGATTTAACAAAAGACCATACATTTACAATTCAGGCAGGCGATACATGGTGGAAAGCCGCACAGACTATGGGAACATATGATAAGATGGCAGGCTTTAACTGGACCGTAGAGGGCATCAGCACAACACTGAGTGCCAGATATGAGTCGGATTCTGTTGTAACAGATGCTTCCGGTGCAAATATAGCGGTTGCAGTAAAGGCAGATGCAGGTGTAATTCCATCAGGAAGCCAGCTGAAAGTAACAGCATTGGGAGAAGGAAATGCATATGATGCAGTAAAGAAATCTTTTGACAATAAGAAGTTCTCACTGCTGGATATCAGACTGCTGGATACAGAAGGAAATGTCGTTCAGCCGGATGGAACAGTTACAGTTACGATTTCAGTTCCAAATGGTTATGACTCTGCAAAAGCAAAAGTATTCTATGTTGCAGAGGATGGAAGCATGGAAGATGTAAATGCAGTTTATGCAGATGGTAAAATGACATTTACAGTGGCTCATTTTAGCAATTATGTAATTGTGGATGAAACAGTAGTCAAGGATAACGACAATTCAAACACCGGTGATGACAACCAGAATAATGGTGGACAGAATAACGGAAACCAGAATGGTGGCAATCAGAACAACGGTGGACAGAATAACGGAAACCAGAGCGGTGATAACCAGAATAATGGTGGACAGAATAACGCAGACCAGAACAGCAATAACCAGAATAACAGCCAGAATGGCGGAGCAGTATCAGATCATACAGATACAGGCGTAAAGACAGGAGATTCTTTTGCAATGTGGTTCTATGTAATTCTGATGGCAGCTGCAGCAGGTTTTGCAGGATGCCTTGTTATGAAGAAAAAGAAACTTGAAAAATAAAGAGCAGAAAATTGTATAATTAAAAGGCAGGGACACCGCATAGCTTGTGTTCCTGCCTTTTGCTGTATGATGTTAAAACTTATAGCTGTGGGCTTTGCCCCGGCAGCATTATAAAGCGGTTGTATAAATAGCAACCATGTCTTCAACAGACAGGTGTTTTACTTTTCCGGCATTGTGGTGGGTGGAAATGTCACATTTTTCAGCCATAGTGCGAATCTGCTCCGGTGTCGGGGTAACGCCGAGTTCGGATAATGAAACCGGCATATCGATGGAGTGATAAAAGTCTTCCATGGCTTCTATACCCTTCAAAGCGGTTTCTGTATCATCTGCACCGGCGGTTACGCCTAAGACATGTGTGGCAAACTGCGCAAAGCGGGCAGGACGGGCATCTAGTACAAATCTTGCCCAACTGCCCCACAAAGCGGCGAGTCCGGCACCGTGTGCCACGTCAAACAGACCGCCGACTTCATGCTCCATTTTATGGGTTGCCCAGTCACCGCCGTCCGTGCCGCAGCCGGTCAGTCCGTTGTGGGAAAGACTGCCGGCCCACATGACTTCTGCACGCGCATCATAATTATCAGGTTCGTCTTTTAAAATCTTTGCATTTTTCATAACGGTGCGCATTAAAGATTCACTGATACCGTCTGTCAGTTCCATATTGTCACACTGGTTAAAATAGCGTTCCATGGTGTGCATTAAAATGTCAACACAGCCACTTGCCGTCTGATATGGCGGGAGTGTCATGGTCAGCTCCGGATTCATAACGGCAAAGCGGGCACGGCTGAAATTACTGCTGTAGCCGCGTTTAATCTGACCGTCTTCTTTGGTGATAACAGAAGAACCGCTCATTTCACTTCCGGCAGCAGCAATGGTAAGCACTGCGCCGATTGGAAGACAGCCTTCTGCCTGACGTTTAAAATCATAAAAATCCCAGACATCGCCGCCGTTGTAGACACCGTAACCGATGGCTTTCGCAGAGTCAATGACACTGCCGCCGCCGACAGCAAGAATAAAATCTACATTTTCTTTTTTACAGAGTTCAATACCTTCATAAACAAGGGAAAGGCGCGGATTTGGAACAACGCCGCCCAGTTCCACGTAAGAAACCTCTGCTTCATCAAGGGATGCCTTAATGCGGTCGAGCAGACCGGAGCGGACAACACTGCCGCTTCCGTAGTGAATTAAAACCTTTTTGCAGTGCTGTTCTTTAACCAGCGCACCGGTCTGATTTTCAGTGCCTTTGCCGAAAACAACCTTTGTCGGTGTATAATAAGTAAAATTTTCCATAGATAACTGCCTCCAAATATTTTAAAATAAGTATGTATTTATAAAAAATACATGACAGATGAGAATGATTTCAGTATTATTATAGAGAAAGATTTTTTAAATTTCAAGAATGGAGCAATGTGAAGCACCCTTAAATTTAAGGCGCTTCACATGGCATTTTGTGCTGCGGGCATCACAAAATGCTTTTATCGCAGAACTGAATGAATTCAGATGAGAAATCGCCCGTGCGAATTGCTCATCGCTGGATTGCGATAAAAGGGCGCAAGAAAAGGAGAAGAATATGACAACAATTCAGACGATTGCTGCAACGACGGAATGTAATGATGTAATTCCTGAGCAGATGAATACAGAACTGACAATTTTAAGCGGCAAGTTTGCCGGTACGTGCTATGCAAAGGAAGGGTACCAGACGATTCGTACCCAGCCGGTGGAACGTGCGGTAAAGAGAGCAGAAGGCACGGCGGAACGCGGACATCATTCGGTATTCCAGCACTGCATGGTGACAATGGAAATCCAATGTCCGAAAATCATTGCCATGTTGTTAAATTCTATCGGTGTATCCAATACATCAGAAAAAAGTGCAAGATACACCAAAATGCAGCCGCAGACCGAAAAAGAACGGGAGTTCTATGAAAAGTGGCATACACTGGTATTAGAACGGATTTGTGAGGTGTATCCGGGAAAATTTGATGAAAAGGAAGTGGACAAGCTTGCCTATGAAAATGCAAGATATATGATTTCTGTTTTTTGTCCAACTGCAATGGTCTATTCCCTGCCGTTCCGTAACATTTTCTATGTGCTGGACTGGACAGAGCAGATGAAGAAAAATCTGGAGAAATTATCCGGCGGCTTTAATAAAAGACTGCATGACGAACTGGAATCCTTAGAGGAGCAGTTACTTTTAGTTGTCGGCGGAAAACAGAATTTCCATGACAATAAAAATGAAGCCTTCCGCTTTATGCCGGTACAGGCTTACGGGGAGGACGATAACGACAACCGTGAATATTTTGGTGATGTCTATACGGCAAAATTCCTTGCTTCCTTTGCACAGGTAGCACAGGAACAGCGCCACAGAACCCTGCGCGTAAAAATTCATTTCAGCGGGGACGATGCAGAAGAATATGGTTTTTACGTACCGGAAATTCTTCGGGGAACACCGTTAGAGGAACAGTGGCTTTCGGATATGCGAAGCATTAAGGAAATATATCCGCAGGGAACACTTGTATCCGTTACGGAACAGGGCTTGTTTGAAGATTTTGTATTAAAAAGCAAAGAGAGAATGTGCGGCAGGGCGCAGCTTGAAATTATGCGCATTACAGAACAGCTCACACAGAAATTTGTTGAGAATGCAGATAATCTGTCCACTGCCAATAAGAAACGTTTAAAAGACATCACAGAAAGCGGGAAACCATGCGCCCGCTGTGGATTTGCGGACTTTACCTGTACGGAAGGCTGCAAATGGGGCAAAAACGGCGCACTAACACGCACAATTTAGGAATACAAAAATATAGAATAGAAAGCTGTCAGATACAGAAATGTATATTATCTGCTTTTTGCATAAAATAAGCCGAAGTCAAGTGACAACGGTGAGGCGTTTTTATGCAAAAAGCAGATGTGCCAAACATTTTGCCTGACAGCTTTTTTGTATATTTTTTTAAGAATCTGCCATACTGAAATTGTGATGTTAAAATGGAGGAGCTTTATGAAAAGAAAATTTGGTATGGCGGATAAGCTTGGGTATATGTTTGGCGATTTTGGCAATGACTTTGCATTTATATTATCGTCTATGTTTTTGTTAAAATTTTATACGGATGTGATGGGCGTGTCGGCGGCAGTCGTTGGCACGATGATGATGGCAGCACGGCTGCTTGATGCGTTCACGGATGTGACGATGGGACAGATTGCGGATAGAAGCCGCGGAAATAAAAAAGGAAAATTTGCACCGTGGCTATTAAGAATGTGCGGACCGGTGGCAGTATCTTCATTTTTAATGTATGCTTCGTGGTTTGCAGAAATGCCGATGACATTTAAGATTATCTGGATGTTTTTTACGTATCTGCTCTGGGGCAGTGTGTTTTATACGGCAATTAATATTCCATATGGTTCGATGGCATCGGCAATTTCGGCAGAGCCAAAAGACAGAACGGCGCTATCAAACTGGAGGACAATCGGCGCTACGCTTGCGGCAACGGTTATTGGTGTTGTACTGCCGTTAGTGGTTTATTACACTGATGAAAACGGGAATGCCGTGCTTTCCGGTACGCGTATGAGCACTGCAGCATTCTGGTGTTCTGTAGGTTCAGTTATCTGTTATCTGTTGTGTTATTTTATGGTAACGGAGCGCGTAAAAGCAGAAACAACAAAGCAGAAATTCTCATTTATGGGGCTGGTTGGCAGTCTGATTCAGAATCGTGCGCTCATCGGAATTGTTGTAAGTGCACTGCTGTTACTGCTTTCCCAGTTGTCGTTATCCAATATGGGGGCATATATTTATCCGAATTATTTCGGTGATGTCAAAGGACTTTCGCTGGCTTCACTGATCGGAACGGTGGTTACTCTGGTGCTGTCTGCATTTACGGTGCGGCTGGCGGAGCGGGTCGGGAAAAGGGAAATGTCGGCGGCCGGATCGCTTATCGGTGCGGCGGCATTGATAGCGGTATATTTTGTGCATACAAGAAATGTGTATGTGTGGCTTATTTTTTACGGCATTTCCTATATCGGACTGGCAATGTTTAATCTCGTGTGCTGGGCGATGATTACAGATGTGATTGACGATACACAGGTGCGTACCGGACAGCGCCCGGACGGAACAATATATGCGGTGTATTCCTTTGCAAGAAAGTTAGGACAGGCGGCATCATCCGGGCTTGTCGGTGTTTTGCTGTCAGTGATTGGCTATAGTACAGCAACGGCATATGACGAAAAGGTTGTAAACGGCATTTATACGATTACGTGTATTGTACCGGCAGCAGGATTTGTTTTACTTGCACTGTCTTTATGGTTTTTATATCCGCTAGGAAAGACTAAGGTGGAAGAGAATGCACGAATTTTAAAAGAACGAAGGGACAGAAACGGAATGTAAGGACCCAGCAGATCGTTGTTTTGGTATAAAAACAGGAACAATTGCTGATATTATTTACTTTTACACGGTAATGTGGTATAATCAAAATTACTTAAATAGTGTGACTGGATTAAAATTGAAAATTAAAATACGAAAGGTAGGAGAAGGTTATGGAAAGGGTACACAAGGCGAATCTGCTGGTGATTCTGGCATGTGTCCTGACAATGTCGGCTAGAACGGTCATGTCATATGGAATGTCAACGCGGACAATCAAAGGATGCGGTGTGTTATGGGCAACGCTGATTATTGTAATGATTGTCCAGTTTTTACAGGTCAGTGATTTTGTCAAGGCAATGGTAATTGTTTTATGCCCGTCTTATGCAGTATTAATTTATTCAGGCTTGGTGAATGGCAACAGTATTGCATTTCTGGCAAATTTCATCACATTATGTATGGCAGTCCGGTATTTTGATAAGAAAATTATCAAGTATTATGCGATTCCGTTTACGGCGACATGTGTTGCCTGTCTGTTTATTAATGTTAAGATTATTGATGGGGCATTTGTTGGTGCAATTTCAAAAATTTGTTTATTTGCAATAAGTGCAGTGCTTTTATATCTTGGGACGAAATTTGGGGAGAAAAAGACAAGGCAGGCAGAAGCGGCACTCTGCCAGGTGCAGGAAAATACAGCAGTTGCCAACCGGATTGCTTTTAATCTGAACAGGGAAATTGTTGAATGTGGCACACAGGTAGAAGAAGTGACTTCCCATGCACAGTCTGTTAAGACATCCGCAGAACAGATGGAGCAGGTTGTGGATGAATCCAGCCGTGCGATTCAGACAGTTAGTGAGAAACTCAATACAGCCAAAGAACAGATTGATAAAAATTATGACTATGCACAGCAGCTGGAGCAGAGCTTTGCAGAAGTGACACAGGCAGTCAATGACGGTAATAAAGAAGCAAAGACAGTTCAGAAATCTATGCTTGAAATGTCTGAAACGGTCGGTCAGGCAAGTGATGCCACGGCAGGGTTGTTAGAACAGATGAATACGATTACAGGCATTTTAAATGATATTAATGCAATTGCCGGACAGACAAATCTCCTGTCCTTAAATGCTTCAATTGAAGCCGCCAGAGCCGGTGAACATGGAAAAGGATTTGCGGTGGTTGCAGACCAGATCCGTGTTCTTTCAGAAGACAGTAGAAAATCGGCAGACAGTATCAAAGAAATTATTCTGACACTGACAGAAACCGTCAATGGTGTGGTAGACAAGATTTCAGCAGGTGCTGATGCGGCAAAGAACAGTTCCGTACAGATTGAAGATTTAATCGGTAAACTCGATACTGTCAATAACTCCGCAGAATCTGCAACAGTGGTTGTCAAAGAAGAATACGATGTTATCGGCGAGGTCAAAAGACAGTTTGATGATATTCAGGAAGAACTGGATACCGTAGCTGCAACTTCTGAAGAAAATGCTTCAATGGTTGCGGAAATCGGCAATAATATTGTCAATCAGACAGATTATGTCATGAAGCTTTCAGATTCAATTGGCAGTTTAAAGGAGTCTTCTAAGAAACTGGAAGAACATTTTAATGAATAAAAATACAGATTTAGTAAATTATCTGGCGCAAAAGTATAGACAGAATAAACAGTTCTGTATAGATAAAAGCCGCAGGGGCATATGCTTCTGCGGCTTTTGGTATTTCAGCTATCTTTATGCGGTCTTCAATCGCCATGTTGACAGAACCGCCGGTTGCGTGGAAGAATGAGCCGTGTGGCAGGGAGTCGATGACGGTTGCACCGCTGTGAATCATCGCACCGGCAAGAATACCCGATGTCAGAATCCGTAAAACGGAAGACATCATACCCTGTGCGCCGCTAATCATCGTATTAACAGTGCCGGTCAGTCCGCCACCGCCGATGAATCCGCCGATTAACGCACCGAGAATAAGACTATATGCAGGGTGGACTTTTTTAATAATTAAAATAATTGCAATCACGAGTCCAATCAAAGCTCCAATTTTTCTCTATAATGATGAAAATGTCCGTATTGTGCGGAATACCTGCTCTGCGGTGTCCGCCATATTCTGACGGGCGTTGACAGGATTCATGGCATCTTCTAAAGAAACAACATTTCTTAAAACCGGGAAAAAGGCATCAATGCCCTCGCGGTTGCAGGCAGTGGCATCTTTTGTGACACAGCCTGAGAACGCAAGTACCGGTTTGTCAAACTGCTTGGCAATCTTTGCGACACCAATCGGGGCTTTTCCCATAACCGTCTGACCGTCTAACCGGCCTTCTCCGGTTACGACAATATCTGCATCTTTGATATAATCACTTAACCGGGTTTCTTCAAGAACAATCTTAATCCCGGATTCAAGCGTGCCGTTTAAAAAGGTCATAAAGGCAAAACCGAGACCGCCTGCTGCACCGCTTCCTGCCGCTTTCGGATTGGCGTGCGGGAAAATTTCCCGTGCCAGTGTGGCATAGTAAGCCAGCCATTTATCCATTTGCAGAATCATGGCCGGCGTAGCGCCTTTCTGCGGACCGAAAATAGCACTGCATCCCTGCTCGCCGCACAGAGTATTGGTTACATCACAGGCAATACGGAACGTACAGTCTTTTAATTCCGGCAGGACATTGTCGGTGGTAATTTTATCAAGGACTTCAAGACCCATAGCACCGAAAGGAACCGGATTGCCGTTTTTGTCAAGCAGTCCGAAACCGAGGGCCTGTAACATACCGGCACCGCCGTCATTGGTGGCACTGCCGCCGATACCCACAATAAAGTGGCGACAGCCTTTTGTAATCGCATCGCGGATGACTTCGCCGACACCGTAGGTCGTTGTATAGAGCGGGTTGCGCTCCGTGTCGGGAACAAGTGTAATACCGGCAGCACCGGACATTTCAATAATGGCAGTCCTAGTGCTGTCAACAATGCCGTACTGGCAGGATACCGGATTGCCGAGCGGTCCGGTGACGGTAACGGTTGTAAGCTGTCCGGCACAGCCGAGTGTCAGTGCTTCAACCGTTCCCTCGCCGCCGTCTGCGAGCGGACGGACTTCAATCTGCGCATCGGGATAGACGCGCCGGATACCTTCTGCGGCGCTGTTTCCCGCTTCAAAGGAAGATAAGCTTCCTTTAAAAGAATCAATTGCAATTACTGCTTTCATAAAATCAACCTCACAATCTTTCAACTTATTTATCATTTGGTTTGGAATCATCTGTTCATAGTGTTTTGTATCACGCGTGTTTTTGATGATGTTATTATAACATGGAAATTGTCAGTAGAGAAGCAGCACAGCAGATTGTCGATACGGTAAAAGATGTGTGCAGCCAGAATATTAATTTTATTGACGAAAAAGGCTTATCAGAGGATGCGCTGTGCCGGGTGGTCATTGTACGGCTGAATGTGCGTTACAACCCGAATAATTTGTTTATGATACAGTCGGCGATTACACAGGCATTGCGCAGCTGACCGGCTACAATCCGCGTAAATTTACCGATGCCGTCGTCTTATACAGTGCTGTGCGGCTGGAAGATATCCCGGAATCATAAAAACGATGGACAAGTAATTAAGAAAATTTCTCAAAAAGTTCTTGACTTCTAATGAACGTTAGCATATACTAACGAAAGTAGGAAAGAACTATCAAAAGTTATTTATGATACACAAGAAAGGAGTTGCAATGATGCCGTTATCAATGGTTAAAGCGGGGGAAACAAATATTATCAGAAAGATTGGCGGAAAGGAAGAAGTCCGCAAGTTTTTGGAAAATCTTGGATTTGTGACCGGTGGGGAAGTTACTGTAGTATCTGAGATAAATGGCAATATGATAGTCAATGTAAAAGATTCCAGAGTTGCAATCGGTAAGGACATGGCAAACAAAATTATGGTTTAGTCATGCTTATATAGAAAACATTTCATGAGGAAAGAAGGAACAGAGTTATGAAAACGCTGAAGGAAACAGCTTGCGGCCAGACGGTGAAGGTAAAAAGACTTCACGGTGAAGGCCCTGTAAAAAGACGGATTATGGATATGGGCATTACAAAAGGTGTCGATGTGTATGTACGCAAGGTTGCACCTTTAGGAGATCCTGTAGAAGTAACAGTAAGAGGATATGAGCTATCGTTAAGAAAAGCCGATGCGGAAATGATTGAAGTGGAAGCATAATTTTCTTGCGGGGTGATAGACAGAAATTTTTTTTACATAGGGGTTAGAAAACGCTAACAAAAATAAGTTATATGAAAGGAAGCATTGAAATGTCGATTAAAATTGCACTTGCAGGTAACCCAAACTGCGGTAAGACGACACTGTTTAATGCACTGACCGGTTCGAATCAGTTCGTAGGTAACTGGCCTGGTGTTACAGTAGAGAAAAAAGAAGGAAAACTAAAGGGACACAGCGATGTAACCATCATGGATTTACCGGGTATTTACTCATTATCTCCATACACACTGGAAGAAGTTGTGGCAAGAAATTATCTGGTTGGGGAAAGACCGGATGCCATCTTAAATATCGTAGATGGTACGAATATTGAAAGAAACCTGTATCTTTCCACACAGTTAATGGAACTGGGAATCCCGGTCATCATGGCTGTCAACATGATGGATATTCTTGAAAAGAACGGGGATAAGATTCATTTAGATAAGCTTTCAGAAAAGCTTGGCTGCCCGGTTGTAGCAATTTCAGCGTTAAAGGGAACAGGCATTAAGGAAGCAGCAGACAAAGCTGTTGATTTAGCAAAGAAAGCAGCAACTGTAACAATTGCACATTCATTTGCAGACAGCGTAGAAGCAGCGATTTCAGCAGTGGAAGCAAAAATCGGAAGCGATGTGGCAGACGAACAGAAGCGTTTCTTTGCCATTAAGTTAATCGAAAAAGATGATAAGATTAAAGATATGATGAAGTCCGTACCGGATGTATCCGCAGAGGTACAGAAGTTAGAGGATGAATTTGATGATGATACAGAAAGTATCATTACCAATGAAAGATACCAGTACATTTCATCCATCATTCATGACTGCTGTACAAAGAGCAAGAAATCAGAAGGCGGCTCTGTATCCGATAAGATTGATAAGGTTGTAACAAACAGATGGGCAGCCCTTCCAATCTTTGCAGCGGTAATGTTCCTTGTTTACTATATTTCTGTAACAACAGTCGGTTCATGGGCTACAGACTGGGCAAATGACGGTGTGTTCGGCGATGGCTGGCATTTATTCGGAATCGGTACATCTGCTTACAACGATGCAGCTGATGAATATGCTCCATATGATGCTGAAATCAAGGGCTTCTTAGAAGCAGCAGAAGAAAAAGCACCGGATGTCACAAAAGAATTTACAGAAGTTTATGATGACGAAGATGCCGAAGAAGCAGATGTCGATGCAGCAATCAAGGCATTTACATCAAACAGTGCAATCAAATCTCTTACAACAGAGGTTAACATTGCAGGAGAAGACGAGGACGAAGAACTCGTAAATGTGAATGTAGCAACATTTGAAACAGCTTTGGAGCAGGAAGAACCGGACCCGGCTGACTATGGTGTATGGGTACCTGGTATTCCGGTATTAATCGGTAACGGACTGGATGCAATCGGCTGTGCTGACTGGCTTTCAGGATTAATCCTTGACGGTATTGTAGCCGGTGTCGGTGCGGTATTAGGTTTCGTACCACAGATGCTTGTATTATTTATTTTCCTTGCATTTCTGGAATCATGCGGCTATATGGCACGTGTTGCCTTTATCATGGATAGAATTTTCCGTAAGTTTGGTCTTTCAGGAAAGTCCTTCATTCCAATGTTAATCGGCAGCGGCTGCGGTGTTCCTGGTGTCATGGCTTCAAGAACTATTGAAAACGACAGAGACCGTAAGATGACCATTATGACAACAACATTTATTCCTTGCGGTGCAAAGCTTCCAATCATTGCTTTAATCGAAGGTGCGTTCTTTGACAATGCAGGCTGGGTAGCATGGAGCGCATACTTTGTAGGTATTGCCGCAATCATCTGCTCAGGTATCATCTTAAAGAAGACAAAGATGTTTGCAGGAGAACCGGCACCATTCGTTATGGAATTACCGGCATATCATATGCCGACTGTTGAAAATGTACTGCGCAGCATGTGGGAAAGAGGATGGTCATTCATCAAGAAGGCAGGTACAATTATTCTTCTTTCAACAATCGTGTTATGGTTCTTAATGAACTTTGGATGGGCAGACGGCTCATTCGGTATGCTTGAAGCTGAACAGCTTGACAGCAGTATCCTTGCAGCAATCGGTAGTGTTATTGCACCAATCTTTGCACCACTTGGATGGGGCAACTGGAAGATGGCAGTAGCAGCTATTACAGGTCTGATTGCAAAGGAAAATGTAGTAGCAACATTTGGTATCCTCTTTGGTTTTGCAGAAGTTGCAGAAGACGGTGCAGAAATCTGGGGACAGCTCGGTGCAAGTATCGTACCGATTGCCGCTTACGGTTTCTTAGTATTCAATCTTCTTTGTGCTCCTTGCTTCGCAGCGATGGGTGCGATTAAGAGAGAAATGAACAACACAAAGTGGTTCTGGTTTGCAATCGGATATCAGACAGTTCTTGCATATATTGTAGCATTCTGTATCTATCAGATTGGTTCTGTATTTACGGGAAATATCCACGTAGTTGGATTTGTCATCGCACTTCTTTTTGTAGCCGGTTTTATTTATCTGTTAGTAAGACCTTACAAGGAAAGCGATACATTAAAAGTCGATATGAAAAAGAAAGCATTTGCAAAATAATGTATGAATAGGGAAAAGGGTCTGTATCAACAATCTGCTGATGCAGACCCTTTTTGTCAAATAGAAAAATTTATATTTGTATTAGAAAGGATTGGTGTATTATGGGAACAGTTATTGTTGGAATCATTGTACTTGCAATCGCAGGCGGTGCGGCATACAGCCTGCACCGTGACAAGAAAAACGGAAAGTCGCAGTGCGGCGGGGATTGCAGCCGTTGTGGCGGACACTGTCATTAGAGATTTTGCGAAAAACCGCAGCAGAAATGAGGTATGAATGAGAAAATTAGTAAATGGAATCTGTATTTGTCTGGGATTTTTATCCTTTGCCATCGGCATTGTAGGCGCAGTACTCCCGGTACTGCCCACAACGCCGTTTTTAATTCTTTCGGCAGCGTTGTTTGCGAAAAGCTCTGAACGCTTTCACACATGGCTGCTGTCCACAAAGCTGTATCAGCGGTATATCGGGGATGCGGTACATAAAAAGCAGATGACAAAAAAAGCAAAGCGGAATCTGCTGGTAACACTGGGGATTATTTTTGCCATTGGTTTATACTTTTCGCCTCTGTTTGCAAAAATAATTATTTTGATTGTAGCGGCGGGACACTTTTACTACTTCCTGTTCCGGATTAAAACAGTAGACGGACAGGAAAGCATGGAGCTTGAAAATGAGTGCGAATAAAATAGATGTGGAAAAGAAACGGGCAGAAGAAAAAAAGCTTTTGTCCGTTATGATAGGAATATACTGCCGCGGCAATCACGGCGGGAATAATGGGAATAAAAAAGAACTGTGCGATTCCTGTAAAAAATTACAGGAATATGCGCTTTTCAGGACAGAAAAATGCCCATTTATGGAAACAAAGACTTTTTGCAGTGCCTGTAAGGTTCACTGTTATGCAAAAGAACAGCGGGAACAGATTCGTGCAGTCATGCGTTATGCAGGACCGCGGATGATATTTTCTCACCCCGTACTTGCATTAAAGCACATACGGACGACCATAAAAGAAAAGAGGAAAAAGAAAAATGTTTCATAAACGGCTCATGCAGGAATTTCGTGATAACATGAAATACGTTGCGGGCATGGTTGCAACACAGTGGCTCATGCTGATTGCAAATGTATTTTTTATGTATACGCTTGCCGGGTTTATCAGCAGTGCGGCAGACGGCACGGCAAAGACAGCAGATTTGCAGAAGATTTTTATTGTGCTGGCATGTGTTATCGCAGTGCGTGCGGTAAGCACCTATGTCAACAGCAGACTTTCATTTGCGGCTTCCTGCAATGTAAAATCCAGAATCCGTAAAATGGTCTATGAAAAACTCATGCGTTTTTCGGGTTCATACAGAGAACACCTCTCCAGCGCGGAAGCGGTACAGATTAGTACGGAGGGCGTAGAACAGTTAGAGATTTATTTCGGGAAATATGTGCCGCAGTTTTTCTACAGTATGTTAGCGCCGCTGACACTTTTTGTCATTGTCGGCATGATGAACTGGACGGTTGCGGTGGTTTTATTAATCTGTGTACCGCTGATACCGGTATCCATTATTGCCGTGCAGAAATTTGCAAAGAAAATGCTGGCAAAATACTGGGGAACATACACAGAGCTTGGTGACTCCTTTTTGGAAAGCCTTCAGGGACTGACAACCTTAAAAATATACAGTGCCGATGAACGCTATGCGAAAAAAATGGATGAGGAAGCCGAAAAGTTCAGAAAAGTGACAATGCGTGTGCTGATTATGCAGTTGAATTCCATCAGTATCATGGATTTGGTGGCATACGGCGGTGCGGCACTCGGTATTGCACTCAGCCTTTTGAAATTAAAAAACGGTGCAGTTACACTGACGGAGTGTTTCTTTATTATTATGATTTCGGCAGAATTTTTCCTGCCGCTTCGTATGCTCGGTTCATTTTTCCATATTGCGATGAATGGCAATGCGGCGGCGGATAAGATTTTTAAACTACTCGATACCAAAGAACCGGAAGAAGGCAGTATTAAAGAAACACAAGGACAGACCATTTGTTTTGAAAATATCAGTTTTTCATATACACCGGAAAAACAGGTATTAAAAGAAGTCAGCTTTTCAACCAAAGAACGGGGGATAACGGCACTGGTCGGTACTTCCGGCTGTGGAAAAAGTACAATCACATCCCTGTTAATGAAGGAAAACAGACCGCAGTCCGGCGTGATTACCTTAGGCGGCGAAGTCCTGTCTGATATTTCGACAGAAGGACTGATGAAAAAGATTACAAGAATTACGCATGACAGTTACATTTTTAAAGGCACAGTGCGCGAAAATCTGGCAATGGGCTGTGAAACCGCTTCCGAACTGGAAATGCGGGAAGCACTTGAACAGGTCGACCTGCTTGGCTTTGTTGAAGAAAACGGCGGACTGGATATGGAAATTCTGGAAAAGGGTGCGAATCTTTCCGGCGGACAGAAACAGCGTCTGGCACTGGCCCGCGCCTTACTGCATGACAGTCCGGTTTACATTTTTGATGAAGCCACTTCCAATGTCGATGTGGAAAGCGAAAATAAAATCATGGAAATTGTACAGGATCTGGCACGCGAAAAGTCGGTTATTCTCATTTCACACAGACTGGCAAACGTGACTGCAGCAGATAAAATTTTATATATGGAACAGGGAAAAATCGCAGAAAGCGGAACCCACGAACAGCTTATGGCACAGAATAAAGCCTATGCGGCGCTGTTTAACAAACAGCAGGAATTAGAGCATTTCAGAGAGGAGGCGGTATAAATGAAATCAAGAAGCGGTATACAGGTAATGGCAGGACTGATTGGCATGATCCGTCCCCTGCTTTCTAAAATGTGCCTCGCAGTATTAATGGGCTGTGTGGGCAATCTGATGGCGACATTTATCACCGTCTTAGGTGCATACGGACTGACAACCTTGCTTGGACTGACCGGCGGATTAAAGCTTTCGGTGATATTTACACTCCTTGCGGTATTTTCGGTACTGCGCGGTATCCTGCGGTATGCGGAGCAGGCAAGCAACCACTACATTGCATTTAAACTGCTTGCAGAAATCCGTCATCAGGTATTTGCGGCACTGCGAAAGCTAGCACCGGCAAAGTTAGACGGCAGTGACAAGGGAAATCTGATTTCCATTATCACAACCGATATCGAGTTACTTGAAGTATTTTATGCGCATACAATTTCTCCTATTGCGATAGCAATTATTACATCGCTGTTTATGAGCATTTTTATCGGACGGTTTGACGTGCGGCTTGGACTTCTTGCTTTTGTATTTTATGTTATCGTGGGTGCGGGTATCCCACTGGTAAACGGAAAACTCGGCAGTGCGCTGGGCGGACAGTACCGGAAGCAGTATGGCGGATTAAATACGGCGGTGCTTGACAATCTCTACGGCATGGAAGAAATTATCCAGTATCAGGCAAAGGAAAAACGTCTGAAAAATATTGAGGGCTATACTGATTCTCTTGAAAAGGTCAACAGCCGTTTAAAGAGCAACGAAGCGGTACAGCGGATTGTAACCGATGCCGTGATTTTACTTGCGGGAGCGTCTATGCTTGCAGTCAGTATGAACCTTTACTGGGACGGAACAGTGTCCTTTAACGCGGTACTGATTTGTACGGTTGCAATGCTTGGTTCATTCGGACCGGTATCGGCATTATCCGCACTTTCAAACAATCTGACACAGACACTTGCAAGCGGAAACCGTGTATTAAATCTTTTAGAGGAAGAACCGGTTGTGGAAGATGTGACCGACGGTGCGGCTGCGGCAGATGGTGTGATTGCGGCAGAGCATCTCGACTTTACTTACAGCGAAACGGACGGCAGTACACGCCATGTCTTTTCGGATTTTTCGGCAGAATTTAAGCCGGACCGTATTTACGGTATTTTAGGAAAGAGCGGCTGTGGAAAGTCCACCCTGTTAAAGCTGATGATGCGTTTTTACGAAACAGACGGCGGTGCAATTACGTATGGCGGTAAAAATGTCAATGAAATCAATACGGAAGCACTGCGCAGACACATTTCCTATGTCACACAGGAAACGTTTTTATTTCAGGATACGATTGAAAATAATATCAAAGTGGCAAAGGCAGATGCGACAAGAGAGGAAGTGTGTGCGGCGGCGAAAAAGGCGGCAATTCACGAATTTATCGAATCCCTGCCAAACGGATATGATACAAAGCTTTCAGAACTTGGCGATTCACTCTCCGGCGGGGAACGCCAGCGAATCGGCATTGCACGCGCGTTCTTACATGACTGCCCGGTCATCTTCTTAGACGAGCCAACCAGCAATATTGACAGTCTGAACGAAAGCATTATTTTAAAGAGTCTGTATACGGAAAAGCAGGGAAAGCAGATTCTTTTGGTGTCCCACAGAAAGTCAACCATGGCGATTGCCGATACGGTTATCGAAATGAATTGACAAAAGCGGAAAACTGTTATAGAATTTATCCTATCGGATTACTAGGATAAAGGAGAATGAACAGATGCTCACGCAATTTTCAAGAACAGAACTTTTGCTTGGAAAAGAAGCAATGGAGCGGCTGGCACAGTCACGGGTTGCTGTGTTTGGTGTCGGAGGCGTAGGCGGTTATGTGGTCGAAGCACTTGTACGAAGTGGTGTCGGTGCATTTGACCTGATTGATGATGATAAAGTATGCCTGACGAATTTAAACAGACAGATTATAGCAACCAGAAAAACAGTCGGAAAATATAAGGCAGAAGTGATGGCAGAAAGAATCGCAGAGATTAATCCGCAGGCGGACGTAAGAATTCACAAGTGTTTTTTCCTGCCTGAAAATGCAGAGGAATTTCCATTTGATGAATATGATTACATTGTCGATGCCGTGGATACGGTGACGGCAAAAATCGCGCTTGTAATGAAGGCACAGGAAATGCAAATTCCGATTATCAGCAGCATGGGTGCGGGCAACAAGTTAGACGGCAGCCAGTTTAAAGTGGCAGATATTTATAAGACAAAGGTCTGTCCGCTGGCAAAAGTCATGCGCCGCGAGTTAAAAAAGCGTGGTGTAAAAAAGCTTAAAGTTGTCTATTCAGAAGAAAAACCGACAAGGCCGATTGAAGATATGTTCATTAGCTGCCGTACAAACTGTATCTGCCCGCCGGGGGCAAAACATAAATGTACGGAGCGCAGGGACATTCCGGGAAGTGTAGCATTTGTTCCGTCCGTTGCGGGACTGATTATTGCAGGCGAAGTTGTCAAAGACCTGTGTGCAGGCAGTGACAGGACAACATTTTCCGGAAAATGGGAACGAACCGGTTTTACATAAGACATGCGGCAAAAAAAGTGCAGGAGAAATGCGGGAAAGAGAGGTGGCACGATGAAGCAGATTTTATGTTTTGGAGATTCAAATACGTATGGACTGGTTCCGGCGACAACAGACCGCTACGGCTGGGGTGTGCGCTGGACAAGCATTATAAATGAAAAACTGGGATTGCAGGAATACCGTGTGATAGAGGAAGGACTTTGCGGCAGGACAACGGTATTTGACGACCCGTTCCGCGAAGGCAGACGGGGAACACAGTTGTTTCCGACACTGCTTGAAACCCATCGTCTGCTGGACTGCATTGTGATTATGCTCGGCACAAATGACTGCAAGACAGTTTACGGCGCATCTGCCGGTGTGATAGCAAAAGGTGTTGAAAAACTGATAGAGCAGGCACAGCGGTTTGCAAAAGATACGCCCATTTTACTGATTTCACCGATTCATCTGGGAGAGGGTGTCTGGGAAAAAGGCTTTGATACGGAGTTTAATGAAAATTCTGTTGCCGTTTCAAAGGGACTGGCAGAGGAGTATCGTAAAGTCAGTGAAAAATACGGGCTGGCATTTTTAAATGCCGCGGATTACGCACAGCCGGGAGCCGCCGACAGAGAGCATCTGGACGAGGAAGGACATCAGCGGCTTGCAGAGGCGGTACTGCACGAAATAAAGAACATTATTGATAAAAAAAATCAATAAAAGTTATTAACAACTAACACAAATAAGAGTATACTAACCCATAGAGGATTGAAAAAAATTATCAATAAGAGGGCTGGTATTTATGGAGAGTAATCAGAACAGTCTGGAACGCTATCAGCGGACACAGATGAGGAAAGAAAATATTATTGAAAAGCTGCGGGAGCGCGGCTGCCGGATTACAAAGCAGCGGCAGATTCTGCTGGATGTTATTTTAAAAGAGGAATGTTCCTGTTGTAAGGAGATTTATTACAAAGCAGCCCGGCGCGACAGTAAAATCGGAATGGCAACCGTTTACCGCATGATGAATATGCTTGAGGAAATCGGTGCTGTCAGTCGGCGCGGAACGTACAAGGTGTCGGGACTTCCGGCGCAGGACGGGGTATGTCTGGTGGAATTAGAAGATAACAGCACCATTACCGTGTCGATGGCAACGTGGAATCAGATTGTCCAGTGCGGGCTGGAAGCATGCGGCTATACACAGGGACAGAAGGTAAAATGTGTAGTAGCCGGTCAGCCGGGTGACAGAGAGGAAGAAAAAAGATGGGAACAATTATAATTATTGCAGTACTGGTGGTACTTGTTTTATTTGCATTTCGCGGAAGCTTTGCACACTTTAAGGGCGAAGGCGGCTGCTGTGGCGGTGGCGGCAGTGAGCCAAAGCAAAAAAAGAAAAAGCTGGCTGGTGAAGTCATTGCTACCAAGATTATCAGTATTGAAGGCATGCACTGTGAAAACTGTAAAAATACCGTAGAAAAGTATATCAATCAGATTGACGGTGCATCGGCACAGGTGAATTTAAAAAAGAATATTGCGGTTGTGCAGTTAGACAGACCGGTTGAGGATACAGATTTAAGAACTGCCGTAGCAAGAGCCGGATTTACAGTTGCCGGCATTGAGCAGATGGAGGCTTGATGAATGAGATAATGATAAGATTTCTCAATAAGGCAAAAAGTAGTGGAAATTTTATCTTAACGGCATTAAAATAGCTGATAAACAAAAAACGGCAAAAACAGGAGGATTTTATTATGTTAAAGAACTTCAAGAAAATTAACACAAAGCACACAGGATTATTTGCAGCAGGCGTATTATTCGGTACTGCGGGAATTAAGATTTTAGCAAGTGAAGATGCAAGAAAACTGTATGCAAACTGCACAGCAGCCGTACTTCGTGCCAAGGAATGTGTCATGAAGACTGCTACAAACATTCAGGAACACGCAGAGGACATCTATGCAGAAGCACAGCAGATTAACGAAGACAGAGCCGCAAAGGAAGCTGTTATTGATGACGAATCAGATTTCGTAGAGGACACAGAAGAAGCAGCAGAAGCCGAGGATGCAGAATAGTTTTTAGAAGGCAATAAAAATGCCTGCGGAATGGAGAAAAGTATGAAGTTTGTCATCAAACATGAAATCCGCGGCAGACTGCATGTTCATCTGATACAAAAACGCATGACGTTTGAGGAAGCAGATACGCTGCAATACTATCTGAGTACAAACAAGTATATTACATCTGTAAAAGTATATCAGCGGACGTGTGATGTTGCGGTAACATATGTAGGCGGCCGCGCGGAAATTATTAAGGCATTCCAGCGGTTTGCGTACAGTAAAGTCGATGTGCCGGACGTTTTTATACAGAATTCCGGCAGGGAACTCAATCAGGAATATTGGGACAAGCTTGTCAACAAAGTGGTACTCCGCTGCGGAAGCAAGCTGTTTTTACCGTATCCGGTGCGTGCAGTGGCTGCCACGATAAAGTCTGTCCGTTATATATGGGAAGGCATCAAGTGTCTGGCACACGGTAAAATCGAAGTGCCGGTACTGGACGGAACGGCAATCGGCGTGTCTATATTCCGCGGCGATTTCGACACAGCGGGTTCTGTGATGTTCCTGCTTGGAATTGGTGAGATTCTGGAAGAATGGACACATAAAAAGTCAGTGGGCGACCTTGCAAGAAGCATGTCTTTAAATATCGGCAAAGTATGGCTTGTCAGTGACGGACAGGAAGTTTTAGTACCGGCTGAAAATATTCAGGCAGGGGATAAAGTGGTTGTCCATATGGGCAATGTCATTCCATTTGACGGTATTGTAAGCAGTGGTGAAGCCATGGTCAATCAGGCATCTCTTACAGGGGAATCCCTGCCGGTACGCAAGGCAGAACAGGCATCTGTTTATGCGGGAACGGTTGTTGAGGAAGGCGGGCTGACGATTCAGGTAAAACAGGTCAATGGTTCAAGCAAGTTTGAAAAGATTGTAACGATGATTGAAGAATCCGAGAAGTTAAAATCTTCACTCGAAAGCAAGGCAGAACACCTTGCCGACAGACTTGTGCCTTATACACTCGGCGGAACGGCACTCACTTATCTGTTTACAAGAAATGTGACAAAGGCGTTGTCTGTCTTAATGGTAGACTTTTCATGTGCGTTAAAGCTTGCTATGCCGATATCCGTATTGTCTGCAATCCGTGAGGCAAGTGTCTACGATATTACCGTTAAAGGCGGAAAATATCTGGAAGCAATGGCAGAAGCGGATACAATTGTCTTTGATAAGACCGGTACGCTTACCAAAGCACAGCCGACTGTTGTGGATGTAGTTTCCTTTAACGGAAAAACACCGGACGAGCTGCTCCGGATTGCGGCATGCCTTGAGGAGCATTTTCCGCATTCTATGGCAAAAGCAGTGGTTGATGCGGCACGTAAAAAGAATCTGGTACATGAAGAAATGCACTCTAAGGTGCAGTATATTGTCGCACACGGCATTTCTACAACCATTAATGATAAAAAGGCAGTGATCGGCAGCTATCACTTTGTTTTTGAAGACGAAAAGTGTATTATTCCGGCAGGAATGGAACAGCGCTTTGAAGAACTGCCGTCAGAATATTCACACCTCTATCTGGCGATTGAAGGTGTCTTAGAGGCTGTAATCTGCATTGAAGATCCGCTGCGCGAAGAAGCTGCAGCCGTTGTTAATTCTTTGAAATGTGCAGGCATTTCAAAGGTTGTTATGATGACCGGTGACAGCGAGCGTACCGCAAGTGCGATTGCAAAGCGTGTCGGTGTGGATGAATATTATTCAGAAGTTCTGCCGGAGGATAAGGCTTCCTTTATTGAAAAGGAAAAGAAGGCAGGACGGAAGGTTGTCATGATTGGTGACGGTATCAACGATTCACCGGCATTGTCAGCAGCAGATGTAGGGATTGCAATCAGTGACGGTGCAGAGCTTGCAAGGGAGATTGCCGATGTAACGGTAGGTGCGGATAATCTGTATGAAATCGTGACATTAAAGGCAATCAGTAACGGACTGATGAAACGGATTCATAAGAACTACAGAACGATAGTAGGCTTTAATTCGGGTCTGATAGTGCTGGGTGTTGCAGGTGTGCTTGCGCCGACAACATCAGCAATGTTACATAATACATCAACGCTTTTAATCAGCTTAAAGAGCATGGAAAATGTGCTTTCATAAGAAAAAAGCGGTATTCCACCAGCATTTGGAATACCGCTTTTTTTGCGGTGCGCCTGCCTTGGCGCACCATTTATGGTAGCTGCACGTTATTATTGATAATCACACACATCAATCATCGATTCTAACAGTTCTTTTTCTTCAGGAATATGTTTTGTCATACGGGCGGCAGCTACGATTGGAAGCCATGAATGGACGTAGCGGCGGTCGGTATGGGTCTTTTTGCAGAAATCAACAAGATATTTTTCCGCAAAGCTTTCATCTACCAGCTTTAACATTAAATATGTGTTGGCAACATCGGCACTGGCATTGCCCTGTGTGGCATGAACCCAGTCAACGGCAGTGATAGCGGTAATCTTTCCGGCATCGTCCGTTTCAACAAGGATATTGTCCGGGCAGTAGTCGCCGTGGCAGAGCTTGTTGTGCTTTGGCAGCGATTCCAGCCGGGTAGACAGTTCATATTTAATATTGGAATCCAGTTCCAGTTCATTAATCTGGCGCACCAGCTTATCCTTTAACTTTAACAGCAGTGGGTTGGAGCGCTTATTAAAAGCAATCTGATAATCTACCATGGCATGCACGTAGCTGTCAATATTTTCAGGGTGTTCCTTGATTAATTGTGTCAGCGTTACCCCTTTTGCATATTCACTGGTGATAACCCACTGACCGTCTTCTACGGAAACGCTTAAAATCTTTGGAATATCCAGCCCAGTGTCTTCAACACGGGCTGTATTTAACGCTTCATACAAAACATCGGTTTTGCTGTAGTCCGGGGCAAAAACCTTGCGGACTGTATTGCCGTCTTTGTAAACGGCTTTGGTATCTTTTTTAGAAATGCAGTTGTTCATATTCATATCCTTTCTGCCATACCGGCAAATATCATAATGTCACAAATCACAAATCAGCAGCAGATTTATTTACCGTAGTAAGCTTTTAAATACATTTCCTTGATTTCACGCATGAGCGGATAACGAGGATTTGCACCGGTACACTGGTCATCAAAGGCCTGTTCTACCATGTCATCTAATGTATCTAAGAAATATTTTTCATCTACGCCGTAATCTTTAATTGTCTTTTTAATACCGACCTTTGCTTTTAATTCTTCGATAGCGGTAAGGAAGTTTTCAAATTTTTCATCGTCATTCTTGCCCTGAATACCAAGGAAGTTTGCACATTCTAAGTAACGCTCCTTGCAGTGCGGATATGCATACTGTGAAAATGTACCCATTTTTGCCGGTACTTCTGCGGCATTAAAACGCATGACATCGGTAATTAAAATGGCATTGGCAATACCGTGCGGCAGGTGGTGGAAAGCACCCAGTTTATGTGCCATAGAGTGGCATACCCCTAAAAATGCATTGGCAAATGCCATACCAGCCATCGTAGATGCGGTTGCCATCTGTTCACGGGCTTTGGCATCATGCGGACCGTTTTCATAAGCCGCAGGCAGATAAGTGAAAATATTTTTCATTGCCTTTAAAGCAAGACCGTCTGTGTAGTCGGTTGCCATAATAGAAGCGTAAGCCTCCAGCGCATGTGTTAAGGCATCAATACCGGAAGCGGCAGTTAAGCCCTTCGGCTGATCCATCATCATGTCGGCATCAATAATTGCCATTTTAGGAAGCAGCTCGTAGTCTGCAAGCGGATATTTGATACCGGAATCCTGGTCTGTAATAACGGCAAACGGTGTTACCTCGGAACCTGTACCGGAAGAAGTCGGAACAGCGATAAAATAAGCTTTTTCGCCCATTTTCGGGAAGGTGTAAATACGTTTGCGGATATCCATAAAGCGCATTGCCATATCCATGAAATCAGCTTCCGGATGTTCATACATTACCCACATAATCTTACCGGCATCCATAGCGGAACCGCCGCCGATAGCGATAATGCAGTCCGGCTCAAACAGACGCATGGCTTTTGCACCCTCTTGTGCGCAGGCAAGTGTCGGATCCGGGGCTACATCGTAAAATGTGGTATGCACAATACCCATTTCATCGAGTTTATCTGTGACACATTTTGTATAGCCGTTTTTATATAAGAACTGGTCGGTTACGATAAAGACGCGTTTCTTTCCCATAACCGTTTTTAATTCATTTAAAGCAACAGGCAGACAGCCCTTCTTAAAATACACCTTTTCAGGGGCACGGAACCAAAGCATATTTTCTCTCCTTTCAGCAACGGTTTTTACGTTAATCAGATGCTTTACACCGACATTTTCAGAAACAGAGTTGCCGCCCCATGATCCGCAGCCCAGTGTGAGGGAAGGTGTCATTTTAAAGTTGTAAAGATCACCGATTCCGCCGTGGGAAGAAGGGGTGTTGATTAATACACGGCAGGTCTTCATCGCTTCTGAGAATACGGCAACCTTTTCGCTTTCCGTTGCGGTATTAATATAAAGAGAAGAAGTATGACCATAGCCGCCGTCTGCGATTAAGTGGCTTGCCTTATCAACTGCATCGTTAAAATCCTTTGCCTTGTACATAGCCAGTACAGGAGAGAGCTTTTCATGGGCAAATTCTTCTGAAATATCCACAGAAGTGACTTCGCCGATTAAAATCTTTGTGTCTTCAGGAACGGTGACACCGGCGAGTTTGGCGATCGTATAAGCACTCTGACCGACAATCTTGGCATTCAATGAGCCGTTGATGATAATGGTCTTACGGACTTTGTCGATTTCATCTTTTGCAAGGAAATGACAGCCACGCTTTGTAAATTCCTCTTTGACCGGTTTGTAAACGGCGGTATCGACAATGACAGACTGCTCGGAAGCACAAATCATGCCGTTATCAAAAGTTTTTGAATGAATAATGGAGTTGACCGCAAGAATAATATCAGCCGAAGCATCAATGATTGCCGGGGTATTGCCTGCGCCAACACCGAGAGCCGGTTTGCCGGAAGAATAAGCGGCTTTTACCATGCCCGGACCGCCGGTTGCAAGGATAATGTCGGCTTCCTTCATCAGGGTATTGGTAAGCTCCAGAGAAGGAACATCCACCCAGCTGATAATGCCCTTTGGTGCGCCTGCGGCAACAGCAGCTTCCAGTACAACCTTAGCGGCAGCAATGGTGCTTTCCTTTGCACGAGGGTGTGGGCTGATAATAATTCCGTTACGTGTTTTTAAACAAATCAAAGTCTTAAAGATCGCTGTTGAGGTAGGATTTGTTGTTGGAATAACAGCGGCAACGACACCGATCGGTTCAGCAATGCGCTTGATTCCGTAAGCACTGTCCTCCTCAATAACGCCGCAGGTCTTTGTATCTTTGTATGCATTGTAAATGTATTCGGAAGCATAGTGGTTCTTGATGACTTTATCTTCCACAATGCCCATGCCGGTTTCGGCAACTGCCTGTTTTGCAAGAGGGATTCTTGCTTTGTTGGCAGCGAGTGCCGCAGCTGCAAAGATTTTATCGACCTGCTCCTGTGAATAGGTTGAAAAAATCCGCTGTGCTTCACGGACTTCTTCAATGCGCTTTTCCAGTGCTTCAACAGTATCAACAATCATAATATTCTTTTCTGACATTTGATGACCTCCAATTTTGTGTAGATTAAGATTGATAATTTATTAACAATGATAGTATACCGTACTTTGTGAACTTTGTCAACAATTTAACAATATTGAAAGAAAAAAATTGCTGTGATAATATTATATATAAGATGATAAGGGGGTTTTTATGATGGATAATTATGGTTTTTACATAGGAAAAAGCTTTGATGCATATGAGTTTTTCGGGTGTCATACAGATGAAAATGGTGCGGTGTTCAGGGTGTTTGCACCGGCGGCAGTCCGGATTAGTGTTATCGGGGAGTTTAACGGCTGGCAGGATACGCCGATGAACAAAATTGGTGATGGAAATTTCTGGGCAGTTTATATTGAAGGCGTTAAGCCGGGACAGATGTACAAATATAAAATTTATAAGTCGGACGGCAGCTGTATGGACCACTGTGACCCATACGGATATGGTATGGAGCTGCGCCCTGCTTCTGCTTCGATTGTAAGAAATCTGTACGGCTATGAATTTCAGGACGATGCATGGATGAAAAAGCGCAGTAACGGGGTGGCTTCGGCATTAAATATTTATGAAATCCATGCGGGTTCGTGGAAAAAACCGCAGAATGGGTGGTACCGGTATGATGAGCTTGCCACGCAGTTAGTTCCTTATTTAAAGGAGTACGGATATAATTATATCGAGCTGCTTCCGATTGGAGAGCATCCGTGTGACGAGTCGTGGGGATACCAGTGCAGTGGCTTTTACAGTCCGACTTCACGGTATGGCACGCTGGACGATTATAAAAAAATGATTGATATCCTGCACCACAATGACATCGGTGTGATCATGGATTTTGTGCCGGTACATTTTGCGCTGGATGCGTATGCACTGGCAAAGTTTGACGGAACGGCGCTGTATGAGTATCCGCATAAGGACGTTGGAAACAGTGAGTGGGGAAGCTGTAATTTTATGCACTCCCGTGGCGAGGTGCGCTCCTTTTTACAGTCCTGTGCGAATTACTGGCTGAAGGAATACCATGTAGATGGTCTGCGCATGGATGCCATCAGCAATATGATTTACTGGCAGGGCAATCCGGCGCGCGGTGTGAATAAGGATGCCGTTGTATTTTTACAGAACATGAATGAAGGACTGGTAAACAGACACAGTGGCATTTTGCTGGCGGCGGAGGATTCCACGGTGTATCCGGGTGTGACAAAGCGCGTGGCGGAAGGCGGACTTGGGTTTACCTACAAATGGGATATGGGCTTTATGCATGATACGCTTGAATATTTCCAGAAAGATACGGGAGAACGTTTAAACAACCGTAATAAGCTGACATTTTCCATGCATTATTTTAAAGATGAGCGGTATCTGCTGGCATTTTCACATGATGAGGTTGTGCATGGCAAGGCAACGATTATCCAGAAAATGAACGGTGATTATGACAGAAAATTCCCGCAGGCGCGTGCGCTGTATGCGTATATGGCGGCTCATCCGGGCAAGAAACTCAATTTTATGGGCAATGAGATTGCGCATTTCAGGGAATGGGACGAAAAACGGGAGCAGGACTGGAATCTTTTGGATTTTCCGAAGCACCGCGAATTTGCAGCGTATATGCAGGCATTGAATCACCTGTACCTTTCAGAGGAAGCGCTGTGGAACGATTACGGCGGTGACGGCTTTGAATGGGTCCATGCGGTATCCCAAAACTACCCGGATACGGAACATTCCTGTGTGTTTGCATGGAAGCGCAAGGCAGAAAACGGCAGACAGCTGTTGTGTGTATTCCAGTTTGCAGACCGCGCAGACAGCGTGACACTGCCGTTGGCAGAAGATGAAAAACCGGAACTGGTATTCGATACGGACTGGATGGAATTTGGTGGAGCAACACCAAAGCAGGATGAGGTTCTGACGGCTCAAAACGGCAGAGCGGTAACGAAAATGGCGGCATTTTCGGCAAAGTTTTTTGTGGTTGGGAAGCGTGACGAGGAAGAAACAGATAACATGGGAGCAGACACTACAGAAGCCGGTGAGCCGATAACCGCAGAACCAATAGAAAAATTGTCGGAAAATTCATCTGTAAAACTTGTAGACGGTGCATGGTTTGACCGTGCGGTGGTGTATCACATTTATCCGCTGGGATATTGCGGTGCACCGCAGTATAACGAGGGTGAAAAGACACAGGGAAGCCGCATTTTAAAGGTTCTGGATAGAATTGGGCATTTAAAGGCACTGGGGGTCAATACGATTTATTTCGGACCGGTATTTGAATCACTGTGGCACGGGTATGATACCTCGGATTATTACAGAACCGATTCGCGGCTAGGCAGTATGAAAGATTTTCAAAAAGTTTTCAGGGCATTAAAGGAAAATGGCTTTAAAATCGTGCTGGACGGTGTGTTTAACCATGTCGGCAGAGGTTTTGAACCGTTTCGGGACTTGCAGGAAAAAGGAGAAGCTTCCATATATAAAGACTGGTTCTGCAATGTGCATTTTGGCAGCAGCACACCGCTGGGTGATGCATTTTCCTATGATACATGGCAGGGCAACTGGGAGTTAGTCAAGCTGAACCTGAAAAATAAGGCAGTAGTAGACCACCTGCTCGGTGCAGTAAAAATGTGGGTGGAAACCTTTGATATCGACGGACTGCGTCTTGATGCGGCAGACTGCATTGATAAAGAATTTTTCAAGCAGTTAAAGGTGTATACACAGGGATTAAAGAAAGATTTCTGGCTGATGGGCGAGATTATCCACGGTGATTATAAGATGTGGGCGAATCCCGATATGATGCATTCCGTGACTAATTATGAGTGCTGGAAGGGCATTTATTCAAGTCACAATGATAAAAATTATTTTGAAATTGCCCATTCTTTAAGACGGCAGTTTGCAAAGGGCGGCATTTACGAAAATCTGCGCCTGTACAATTTTTTAGATAACCACGATGTCAACCGCATTGCAAGTCTGCTTAAAAATCCGGCGGATTTGGAAAATGCGTATACCATGCTGTTTTGTATGCCGGGCATTCCATCCGTATATTACGGCAGTGAATGGGGCATTGCCGGAGTGAAAACAAGCGGAAAAGAAGCAGACCTGCCGGTTCGTCCGCCGATTGAAGAAGCGGAAGCGGCCAAGCGGGATACGAAGCTGGAAAAGCATATTGCGGCACTTGCCAGACTCAGACAGACGACCAATGCACCGGTTTACGGTGAATATGCCGATATTCTGGTTCGCAATGAACAGCTTGTGTTTGTCAGACAGTATAATAAGGAAGCGGTGATTGCGGCATTTAATATTGCGGATACAGCGGTGTCACTGGATTTTGAATGGCAGGGTGAAAAATATGCGGTTGAACTTGCACCGCACAGCAGCCGTGTGATTGTAAAAGAATAAGAGGGGGAATTATGGGGGCAGAAAAATGTCAGAAACGCGTCCTGGTTGTAGAGGATAATGAACTGAACCGGAAAATTGCCGCACAGGTGATTGAAGATGAGGGCATTTTAACGGAATGTGCCATCGACGGTCTGGAAGCGGTAAAAAAGGTCAGGGAAGCACCGGAGCATTATTTTGATTTGATTTTAATGGATGTCCAGATGCCGGGGTTAAACGGCTATCAGGCAGCAGAGCAGATAAGAGGTCTTGGAAGATGCGATACCAGTGCCGTACCGATTCTTGCCATGACGGCATACACATTTCCGGAAGACTTGAAGCGGGCAGAACAGTCGGGAATGAGCGGATATATTGCGAAGCCGCTGGATATGGACGTTTTATATGAAAAGCTGGAGCAGTGGCTTGTGAAAATGTAGTGATATTTAATTAAACGTATTGTCATCATGGTAAATGTGTGATATAGTATTTAAAACTAGATGAGTTGGTTTACACATGCAGGAGGACAGTAATGGGTTATAAGATTTTAATTGACAGCTGTGGAGAGATTCCGCAGTCACTGAGGAGTACAGGAGTTGTTGAAAATATTCCACTGAGTATTATGGTGGAAGACGAAACAATTATAGATGATGAAACATTTGATCAGAAAAGTTTTCTGGAAAAGGTAGCAAAGAGCAAAAACTGCCCGAAGTCGGCATGTCCGTCACCGGAAGGCTATATGAAGGCATTTGAGTGTGAAGCGGACAGAATCTATGTCATTACGCTTTCATCAAAATTAAGTGGTTCTTACAACAGCGCAGTGCTTGGCAAAAATCTCTATGAAGAAGAATACAGCGACAAACAGATTGTTGTACTTGATTCTAAATCGGCATCAGTCGGTCAGACCCTGATTGCCATGAAGATTGTGGAAGCAGAGGAGGCCGGACTGTCCTTTGAAGAAGTTATTGCAAAGGCAGAGCAGTTCCGTGAAGAAGAACACACCTATTTTGTACTGGAATCACTTGAAACACTGCGTAAGAACGGCAGATTAAGTAATTTAAAGGCACTGGCGGCAGATGTACTTAATATTAAGCCTGTTATGGGGTCTGATCCCGACGGCAATATTGTTCAGCTGGATAAGGCAAGAGGCATGAAAAAGGCACTCGATAAAATGGTAACACAGATGTTTAAGAATGCCGGCAATACGGAGGAAAAGGTACTTGCAATTTCACACTGCAACTGTCCGGAGCGGGCAGAATGGGTGAAAGAACTGGCACTTTCCAAAGGCACATTTAAGGATTGTTTTATTGTGGATACCCGCGGTATCAGCAGTCTGTATGCCAATGACGGCGGCATTATTATGGTTGTATAATGAAAGTAAAACGAAAAAAGATATGGGCAGTATTTCTGCTTATAATTTTATGCGGCTTCTTTGTATCCGTGGCGGCAGAACCGTTTTGGTACAGGGAGCGCGTACAGGCGGACACAATGACCGCCGCACCACAACTGGCAGTGCAGACTGTGAGTTTAGAGCAGACGGCATTACAGATAAGGATAAATTCCACACTGCGGATATTTTTAGCGGCTGTGGCAGTGATTTTGGCGGCAGGCGGGCAGTCAGCCCGATATTTTCCGGAACTGCGGCAGGTACATACCGGGGACAGCTGGGAGATTATCTGCTATATTCATAAGACGGATGGAAAAAAGAAAAATGCTTCTATGTAAAAATCACAAAATCGTATTATAAAATACAGACATAGGAGTGTATATAATGAAATTTCATTTATCAAACCTGTTTAACGGACGAAAGGCACTGGCAGAGCAGGAAGAAACATCCGGGGAAATGAGTATTTTAAAGGCAGGACTGCTGGAAAAGCCGGAAAGTGCCATTGCGCAGGCAAGACTGGCGGCAAAGCTGATGTTTGACGAAACAAAAGATGCTTCAATACTGGCTGCAGGGCTTCTAAAGGACTACGAAGAAAATGCTTATATGCAGATTAAAAAAAGTGAAGAAAAAGTAGATTTATATGAAGACCAGATTTGTAATTATCTGCTGGAGATTTCAAAAAGGAAACTGACGACCGCTGAGAGCCAGCGTGTATCGGTTCTGTTACATACGGTAAATGACCTTGAAACAATCAGTGACTGTACCTGCAGTATCGGTATGGCGTACCGGAACATGTATGAGAAAAACACGGAATTTTCGCAGGAAGCCGCGCAGCAGCTCGAACTGGCGCAGCAGGCAGTGCGGGAAATGCTTGAAAAGACCCGGGCGATGTTTGACGATATCCGGCAGATTCAGGAAGTCTATGCGTATCATCAGGTCGTCAGTGAGCTGTTAGACCGGCTTCGTGAAAAACACATTGAACGGCTGAAAAGCAGCCGATGTATGGTGGAGAGCGGGCTGGTACTGACAGACCTTATCAACTATTACGAAAGAATTGCCGTGCGCTGTCAGCGGATTGCAGGGTATCTGATGCAGGAGGGCAATGAGGCACTGAAAATCCACGGACATGAATACTGGTTTCCTGCAAAGGATTACCGGGAGTTATATGAAGGCTTCCGGAAGCGGTATCTGGCGGAGGATTAGATTATTTGATTATTTGCGCAGGAGTTTTAACTCCTGCGCAGTTTTTATTGCCTGTTGCCGGTTCGTTGTATCTAATTTCTGAAAAATATTTTTGCAGTGAAACTTTACGGTATTGACAGAGATGTCCAGATAGTCAGCAATCTGGACATTACTTCGCCCGTCTGCAATCAGTGTCAGAACATGAAGTTCTGTCTGAGTAAGCGGTGTGAATTTTTCACAGCGTCTGCGCAGATAATCCGGATAAAGAAGCCCCATTTCCTTCGATAACGTAATAATCCGATCAAGATAGGCATCCTCAAGTCCGTGTGTTTTCCGGTAACTGCGAAGAAGCAGATACATTTGTTCACCTTCATCTGCAGCCAGTCTGTCAAAGCGGCGGCGTTTTATGATTGGAAGTGTCACATCCAGAAGCTGATAAGCACGGGGGTTTTGCTCAACTTGCATGGAAGATGGATACATATTATAATCAGTGGCATGAATATAGCGTCGGTCAGTCACATATTCTTGGAGATCAGTACTGGAGGGAGTCGAATCAGTATCCGACGGTTTATGTCGGCGGTCATGATGTGTGTTCTCTGTCACGGACGCACAGAAGATACTGTGTGGCAAGAACGTGTACATCGGCATGGTACCGCTATGAATTAAGTGTGTATAATATTTATCATCGTGACTGGTGTCACAGCATTGATTATGTGCAGACTGCTTATAATACATATGAGCTTCAGCCTTTGAACGCACTTGCGCAGTATGCAAAGCAGGAGACACCGGTTTTTAATGCCGGTGATGCGGCAGGACAGAACTGTCAGGACCTTAAATGGTTAAAAGCAATCAATGAAAAGATAGATGCAAACCAATACTATGTATACGAAAGACATGATAATGGAGTAGTATATAATTATAAGACAGATAAAGTCTGGAAGCAGGTAGATAATCCGCTGAAAAATGGTTATCCGAGAGGTGTTACTACAATGACATTTTTCCGGATTGCGAAGTAACACAATTATTTTACAAAAAAGACGTCCTAAAAAGGGCGTCTTTTTTCAGCAAAAAAATCAGTGGACAAATAGAAAAAGTTTGGAATAATTCAGGATGAATCAGTGAAAAAATATTATAAATGGTAATTTTAATGTTGAAATTAAGTTCAAAAACAGATAAAATTGAACTTGAATAGTAAAGGCTGAACTTGATGGGTGGTAAAATGAGAAATTTTGATTATAAAAAACTGGCTGAAAAAAACTGGGATAATGAAATATTGCTTCTTTGTTCTAAAATTCATGAATATAAAGGCAGACAGGAGCTTTTTATAAGACAAAAACCTGCCCAGTTAGGCAGACTGATTGAGATTGCCAGAATTCAGAGTACAGAGGCATCCAACAGAATTGAGGGCATTGTAACGACAAGCACGCGCATGAAACAGCTTGTGGCAGAAAAGACTGCCCCCAAAAACAGAGATGAGAAAGAAATTCTTGGATACAGAGATGTTTTAAATACCATTCATGAAAGTCATGAGTATATTGATATTACACCGAATAACATATTACAGCTCCATAGGGATTTGCTTAAACATGCAGGCTTTTCATACGGAGGTTCTTTTAAAAATGTACAGAATTACATTAAGGAAACAAGATCGGACGGAACGGAGATTGTAAGATTTATGCCGCTTGCTCCCTATGAAACACCGGGTGCGGTTGAGGCAATTTGCAGGAGTTTTGTAGAAACAGCGGCACTTGAAATTGTCGACCCGCTTATCTTAATTCCGGCGTTTATTTGTGATTTTTTGTGCATTCATCCATTTAATGACGGAAACGGCAGAATGAGCCGTCTGTTGACACTGCTTCTTTTATATAAATGCGGGTATGAAGTGGGAAAGTATATTAGTATTGAAAAGCAGATTGAGAAGACAAAAGATGTTTATTATGATGTGCTTCAGGAAATAGATTGCGGCTGGCATGAAGAAGAAAATGACGTAACACCGTTTATCAAGTATAATCTGAAAATGATTCTTGCTTCGTATATTGAATTTGAAGAAAGAGTCGGTGTAATGGATAATTCGGGATTAAAGAGTTCTGCATATGATATTGTAAAGGCATATGCAGACAATAAACTGGGAAAATTCACGTCAGCCGATGTGCTTGCAAACTGTCCGACAGTAGGAAGAACTTCTGTATTTAATGCGCTAAAGAAATTAACAGAAGAAGGATATATACAAAAACACGGAGAAAGAAGGCATACATTTTATGTAAAGACATCAAAATCCCCGTGGTAAATTCATACAGATAAATTAAGTTCAAAAACACCGCATTTTGAACTTAAATAAGCTGCTATTGGACTTAGATGAAACTTATGAAATGCTCCAAAAGCACTTCTACTGATAAAAAACAGGTATTCGACATTACAACAGAATCATTTTACAAAAAAGACGTTCTAAATGCTAACGCTACATAAGGAAGTAATTTGAAAAACGCATCAAAATAAAACTTTATGGGTGTTGCAAAGGCAAAAATATTACTTGGCGATTGATGAACTAATTGTCAAATTCGCTCACGCACTAATTAAGAAATTCAAGATAAAGATGACGGAGGTTAAATACAATGGTAAAGACTATTTTTGAGCAAATGGGCGGTACATACGAACAGGCAGAGGATATGTTTTCTCGGTTAGTAAAACATGTGGCAGAGCGTGAGGGTGTTACCGAGAAATTCAAAGCAGAAAATCAGATGGAATGGGTACGGCTGATGAATAATATTCGTAACCGTGCTACTGAAATCGTAACTGCCAATCTGATTTATAACTAAAAAAACAACGACGGCAAGGAGCAATCCCTGCCGTCATTACAAATTGGCATATAAAAACCTTTTAAAACCACTTGACAAAGAACAAACCGCACGCTATAATGTGTAGCGTACTACATATTAGAAAAGAGGGATGTTTGTGCCGCAAAAGGATATTGGATATTTAATCAAAAATATAAACGATAAGCTAAAGGTAAAAGCGGATGCTGACTTAAAGCATAGTAATTTAACCTTGGCGCAAAGCCGTGTGTTGGCTTTTTTGGATAGCAGGGGCGGTCAGGTAACGCAAAAAGAAATTGAAGTTTATCTGGAGGTTTCCCACCCTACTGTTGTCGGCATCATTTCACGCATGGAGAAAAAAGGACATCTCCGGTGCTGGGTAGATGAAACTGACAAGAGAAACAAAATTGTCGCTCTGACGGAGCAGGCAAAAGCATTGGGAGAGGAGATGAAACAACGAATTTTAGCTAATGAAAAAATGCTGCTTGCTTCGCTCTCGGAAGCTGACATCAAAAAATTAAAGCAAATGCTTTTAATAATATATAACAATTTAGAATAGGAAGCCGATAAATGTCGGCTTTTTCTTAAAGGCAATATGTAGCACGCTACATTAAGGAGGTTCATCTATGATTAAAACATTATCTCGGAGCTTGCGTGAGTACAAAAAAGGCTCTGTACTTACAATTTTGCTTTCTATCTTGGAAGTAGCCTTTGAAATTACCATTCCACTTTGTATGGTAAAGGTCATTGACGAAGGAATTGACCTTGGGAATATGAACGCCGTTTGGAAATACGGTATGGTTTTACTTGTTTTTGCCTTGTTTCAGCTTATAGCAGGTGTTTTGTCGGCACACATTGCCGCCCGCACTTCTGTAGGATTTTGTGCTAACCTGCGGCAGGATATGTACGACAATGTGCAGACCTTTGCTTTTTCCAACATTGACAAATTCTCTACCGCTTCTATCGTAACCCGCCTGACAACGGATGTGACGAATATTCAGAACGCTTATCAAATGCTGATCCGTATGGCAATCAGAGGTCCCGTTATGCTCCTATTTTCCATGATTGTTTCATTTAAAATCAACAGCACCATTGCGTGGATTTTTCTTGCGGTCATTCCCATTATGGTGTTTTTGTTATATTTGATTATCCGTAAGGTAAACCCAATTTTCAATCATGTTTTTCAAACCTATGATACGCTTAACAATGTGGTGCAGGAAAATGTCCGTGGCATTCGTGTAGTGAAGTCTTTTAACCGTGAGGATTATGAAATCAGTAAGTTCAAATCCATTTCCGAAAAGATATACCGTTATTTCTCCAAAGGCGAAAAGCTGATTGCTTTTAACTCTCCTATCATGCAGTTTTTTATGTATGCCTGTATGATTTTGATTTCGTGGATTGGTGCAAAAGCGATTGTAGCCAGTGGAAATAATGCAGCATTTGGAATGACAACAGGTGATTTAACAGCGCTGCTTTCTTACGCTACACAGATTTTAACGAGTCTTATGATGCTTTCTATGGTATTTGTTATGATTACCATGTCCTTGGCATCTGCTCATCGTATTACAGAAATTTTGAACGAAAAAACGGATATTCAAAATTCTGACAGCCCTGTGATGACTGTAAAAGATGGCTCTATATCTTTTAAAGATGTGGATTTTGTGTATGCTTCCAAAGCCGATAAAAAGGTGCTTGACCATATCAATTTGACGATTTCCTCAGGCGAAACCGTTGGCATTATTGGTGCAACAGGCTCATCAAAATCCAGCCTTGTGCAGTTAATCCCCCGTCTTTATGATGTAACAGGCGGAACGCTGACATTGAGTGGCATTGATGTCAAAGATTACAACCTTGATACGCTGCGAAGCTCCGTCGCTATGGTTCTTCAGAAAAATGAACTATTTTCAGGTACAATTAAAGAAAATTTGCGTTGGGGCAATGAAAATGCTACTGACGAAGAAATAAAACACGCATGTCATCTTGCCTGTGCCGATGAATTTATTGAAGCTATGCCAAAACAATACGACACCTATATTGAGCAGGGCGGCAATAATGTTTCGGGCGGTCAAAAGCAAAGACTTTGCATAGCTCGTGCGTTACTAAAAAAACCAAAGATTTTGATTTTGGACGATTCCACCAGTGCTGTGGATACCAAAACAGATGCTGCGATACAAAGAGCTTTTGCCGAGTACATTCCCGATACCACAAAAATAATCATTGCACAGCGTATAAGCTCCGTGCAGAACGCAGATAAAATTGTTGTTTTAAATGACGGAAAAATTGATGCTGTCGGTACTCATGAGGAACTTTTGAAAAATTGCAATATTTATCGGGAAGTATATCAGTCGCAGGTGAAAGGAGATGGCGAAAATGAATAAAAAGCAAAAATCATTGGCAAATGTGTCCACAAAGTCTGAAATGACGAAAATGCAGTTTGATAAGAACGCACTTAGAAGGTTGTTCTCCTATATGAAAGAATATAAAGGACAGTTGGTTTTTGTTGTCATCTGTATTTTATTAAGTGCAGTTGCTTCCGCTGCTTCATCCGTGTTTTTGCAAACCCTGATTGACGATTACATTGTTCCGCTGCTTGGAACAAACAATCCTGTTTTCACAGGTCTGCTTAAAGCGCTCGCTACAGTTGGCATCATATATATCATTGGCGTGCTTTCCAGTTTTCTTTACAGCCGTGCAATGGTTACGGTTGCACAAGGAACGCTGAAAAAAATCCGAGATGATATGTTTGGAAAAATGCAACGGCTTCCGATTCGTGTCTTTGATACCCGCACTCACGGCGATATTATGAGTCTTTACACCAATGATACGGACACACTCCGCCAAATGATTGCACAGTCTTTGGCACAGCTTATTTCCTCTATATTTACTATTGTGGCGGTGCTTATTTGTATGCTCTATACCAGTATCTGGCTGACGATTGTAGCTTTGCTTGTCATGCTTCTCATTCTGCAAATTGTAAAAGGAATTGCAGGAAAAGTAGGCACATTTTTTATGCTTCAGCAAAAGACCCTTGCTGATGTAAACGGTTATGTGGAAGAAATGGTAAACGGTCAAAAGGTTATCAGGGTGTTTTGTCATGAAGAAAAGGCAAAAGAAGAGCTTGGACAGAAAAACAAGGCTTGGGCACAAAGCGCCGCTAACGCAAATGGCTATGCAAACTCCATGATGCCGATGATGAATGCTCTCGGATATGTGCAGTATGTGATTATAGCAGTCCTTGGCGGTTTTATGGCAATTCACGGTGTGACAAATCTTGGACTTACAGGAACAGGGACTTTAACCCTTGGTATGATTGCTTCTTTTCTTACGCTTTCACGAAGTCTTACAAATCCTGTAGCACAGATTTCAAATCAGTTTAATTCTATTGTTACCGCCCTTGCAGGTGCTTCCCGTATTTTTGCTTTTATGGACGAAGAGCCTGAAACAGATGACGGATATGTAACGCTTGTACACGCCAAAGAGGAAAACGGCAGTTTGACTGAAACGGCAGAGTCTACAGGAATTTGGGCGTGGAAACACCCACATCACGATGGAATACTCACCTATACCAAACTTGAAGGCAGGGTTGTTCTCGACAGTGTAGATTTTGGTTATGTCCCAGACAAGCAAGTGCTGTATGATGTTTCGGTTTATGCCGAGCCGGGACAGAAAATCGCTTTTGTTGGTGCTACAGGTGCAGGTAAAACAACGATTACCAATCTGATTAACCGATTTTACGATATTGCAGACGGCAAAATCCGCTATGACGGTATCAATATCAATAAGATAAAAAAGGCGGATTTACGTCGTTCTCTCGGCGTTGTGTTGCAGGAAGTTAATCTCTTTACGGGTACGGTTATGGAGAACTTGCGTTACGGCAATCCCGATGCTACCGATGAGGATTGTATTGCCGCTGCAAAGCTTGCTAACGCTGACGGATTTATCCGTATGCTCCCTGAGGGCTACAACACCGTCTTAAAGGGCGATGGCAGCGGACTTTCACAGGGGCAAAGACAGCTTATTTCCATTGCCCGTGCCGCCGTATCTGACCCGCCTGTTATGATTTTGGATGAAGCGACCTCTTCTATTGATACTCGTACCGAAGCTTTGGTACAGGACGGAATGGATAAGCTGATGAAAGGCAGAACGGTATTTGTGATCGCACACCGCCTTTCCACCGTGCAAAACTCCGATGTAATTATGGTACTTGACCACGGACATATCATTGAACGAGGAAATCACGAAAAACTGATTGGCGAAAAAGGCACTTACTATCAGCTTTACACGGGTGCTTTTGAATTGGAGTAATTGTAGTATCAAAACGGAAAAAGAAACGATACGCTGTCCTGCATGCAACAGAAAGATGCATAATAAGAGTAGAGAAGATACAGAACTTAAAAACTTTCCTCTCTACTGCCCGAAATGCAGGCAGGAATGTTTAATTGATATAAAGGATTTCCAGATAACCGTTAGCAAGGAGCCGGACATATAATTCGCAGAGCCGATGAACTTATGAGTAATTGCAGTTTGCGGGTTTTGTGGTATTTGGCAGGGATTTTTTCAAGCGGCATGGTTTCGGGGGCATGGGTTGAAGCCGGAACATCCAGCATTTTTGCCATTTCACCAACAGTATAAATCATAATAATCCTCATTTCTGAGCGACTTTGTCGTGAAGTTGCGATGAGAAATTCGCGCAGGCGATTTCTCATCTGCAATCAGGGAGATTTGTTTTCGCTCAGAAACAAATCTCCGTGTGAAAAATATGCTATCAAGCACATTTTTCACACTAACCTCCATTCCGCAGCCATTTTAATGCCGTCTGAATAACTTAAAGATAACTTTAACTTTAAAGACAGCATATCGTGCAGAAAAGAAAACGTCAAGAAAGAAAATAAAAAATTTCATGTTGATTTTACATACTTTTCATACAAAAAGGATAGCGGGTCAGACCGTATTCCATTTACAATGAATGTAAAGGGAGGCGGTTTTTTGACATTTGAAAAAATAATGAAGAAATCAATGAATTTATAAATAAGGGAAATTATAATCTGGGACTTTTGGGATATACTGACCATTCACAGATTCACTGTTCCATTGTAGCTGATACAGCGGCGATGATTCTTAAAAAATTTGGATATTCTGAGCATGACATAGAACTGGCAAAGATTGCCGGGTATATGCATGATATCGGAAATGCAATTAACAGGACACATCATGCAGAATATGGAGGGTTACTTGCTGATGGAATATTGAAAAAAACGGACATGAACATTAAGGACAGAATAACGATTGTTTCAGCAATTTCTAATCATGATGAATCGACAGGAGGTGCGGTTGATTTAGTTTCAGCGGCACTCATTATTGCTGATAAGACAGATGTCAGGCGTGACAGGGTAAGGAGCGAAAGGGGAAAGGCTGCATTTGATATACATGACAGGGTTAATTATGCGGTCACTCAGCATAAGTTGAAAGTTAATGTAGATAAGAAAACAATTTCACTTAATCTGCAGATAGATACAAAGATATGTTCAATGTATGAGTATTTTGAAATATTGGTTCTATGTCAAGATTTAGTACAAGTTAAAATGAGAAATTTTTCTCCATTTTAACCCGCCAGAAGCTCAGCCTCAGTGTGTGTTCTTTCATATACTCGTTCGAATTCATTTGGTGACATATAGTTACAATGGCTATGAATTCGTTTCGTATTGTAGAAAGCTTCCAGATATTCGAAAATCAAACGGTATGCCTGCTTGTAATCGCGAATTTTAAAACGGTTGTACCATGCTTATGTGTATTTGGAATTTCTCATTTTGGCTTGTACTATTTATATTCTAGCACCATATACCACATTAACATAAAAAAAGGGGCATCGCACTAATTTCTTAGTGCGACAGCCCCCATTGGGGTATGTCTTTTATACCTTCTGACCTGATTTGCGAGCAGTTTGAAAATTGCGTATAAATGAAATTGACCTTCCCGAAATGCTTCAAAAGCATAACAAAAAATAAGGGATAGGCATTAGACATAAAAGGGCAGGCGTATTTATAATGAAAATATAAAAAAGTCGCTCAGAAATGAGAATTGGTGTGAAAAATCACGCCAGGAGGAGAGTATGAAATATACATTATTAGGAAACACGGATATTAAAGTATCATCAGTATGCGTAGGGTGCATGAGCTTTGGAAAAGCCGGGACAATGCACGACTGGACATTAGATGAAAATCAGACGGAAAAGGTTGTTCAAGATGCGCTTTCTTTGGGCATTAATTTTTTGATACGGCAAATGGTTATTCGGCGGGAACCAGTGAAGAATATCTGGGACGTGCAATTAAAAATAATATTGCAAGGGATAAAGTCGTAATTGCATCTAAAGTCTATTTTAATCCGGGACGGCTATCTTCTGAAGCCATTCACAGGGAAATAGACGGTTCACTGAAACGCCTTGGCACAGATTATCTTGATTTGTATATTATCCATCGTTTTGATTACGAAACGCCGATTGAAGAAACGATGGAAGCTTTAAATGATCTGGTGCAATCAGGTAAAGTCCGTGCAATCGGAGCATCGGCAATGTATGGTTATCAGTTTTATAATATGCAGCTTGCAGCAAAGCAGCATGGGTGGGCTGAATTTCAGGCGATGGAAAATCATTATAATCTGCTGTACCGGGAAGATGAAAGAGAACTGATTCCAATATGCAGGCAGATGGGTGTATCACTGATGCCATACAGTCCGCTGGCAGCAGGACATCTGACACGCCCTGAATGGAATACGGATACGCTGCGCAGTAAAACAGACTGTGTTGCCATGGGAAAATATGACAGCACACAACAGCAGGACATGGAAATTGTCCGCCGTGTACACGAATTGTCATTAAGATATGGTGTAAAAATGCAGCAGATTGCGCTGGCATGGCACTGGGCAAAAGGTGTCAGTTCGCCGATTATCGGAGCAACAAAGGCAGCACATCTGGAAGATGCCGCAAAGGCGCTGGATATTCAATTATCAGCAGAAGACGTGGCATATCTGGAGGAGGCATATGTCCCGCACCGGATAGTAGGCGCAATTGATCATAACCCGGCGGAAGGCGTTATGCTGCTTGATGAGAAAAAGTAAACATATGCAGATGAAACTGTCTTAAATGAACAGGGAAAGATTGATTATCATGTATTTAAGCCGGTGCTTTTTGAGTTTCCGATATACGAGTATTTCAAGACAGGCGAGAAAGCCGGGGATTGTGCGAAAATGAATTGATTTTCCGGTTCATCTGAGAGCAGACAGAAAGAAAATGCCGTAAGGCGGCAGAATGAGGTGAATGATGACAATATATGAAGCCAGTGAAAAATATCATATTCCAATTAAAATATTGCAGGAATATGAAAGCTGGGGATTGTGCAGTGAGGTAAAAAAGGTCATGGGTTCATGGCATTATGATGAAAGTGATATTGAACGGCTCAGCATGATTATGACACTGCATGACGTCAGTTTTACCAATGAAGAAATTCATAAGTATATGTCGTTGTGGACGCTTGGTGAACCGACCAAAGAGGAACGTAAAAAAATTTTGATTCAAAAAAGAAACGAAATGTTAGATGAAATCCATTTCAAGGAGAAACAGCTGGAACGGCTGGATTATCTGCGGTATGAGATTGGATTGGAAAGGGACAGCGATGATTAAAAAGAGTATTGCGATTGTGTCCGTGATTGCAGCTTTTTTAATGGGGGCAGGAATTACAGCAATGTATACCGCAGTACAGGCAGGAGCGGGGCAGGAACAGACTTTGAGCCTGAACCGGATTAACATGGATATTGAAGATGCAGATGGTGGATACTACAATGCTTTGGCAGATGAGAAATCGCCTGCGCGAATTTCTTATCGCAGCTTCGCGACAAAGTCGCTTTTTATCGCAGAGCCAAATAAGATTTGGCTCGCGATTCCTCCGGCATTAAAATGCCTGCGGAATGAGGAATAGTGTAAAAAATATAAAATTTTTGGAAAGTGCGGTAAAGTTCTTGAACTTAAAGTTAGGTTTAATGTTAATGTAAGGGCATGGAATTATTAAAATTTATTAGCAGAAATCAGGAATGGAGTATAATGATGGGAAATTTACATGAAACAGATGCAGAATTTATGAAACGTTTTGAACAGTTTGCGTATAATGAGGTTGTCAATGAAAAAGACCAGCAGTTAGAAGAACCGGTCAGGGATTTGGCGATTCTTGCAACACTGGTGGGCTGTCAGGGAATTGATGCGTATAAGGAATACCTTGTGAAAGCTTTAGAACATGGAATGTCACCGGTAGCTGTTAAAGAAATGGTGTATCAGGCGACGGATTATCTGGGATATGGCAGAATGTTACCTTTTTTAAAGGCAACCAATGAAGTTTTTGAAGAACAGGGCGTTGCGCTGCCATTAGAAGGACAGGCGACAACGACTATGGAAGACCGTCTGGAAAAAGGAATTGCCGCACAGGCAGAGATTTTCGGAGAACGAATGAAAGAAGCATGGAAAGCAGGACACATCAACCGCTGGCTGGCGGCAAACTGCTTTGGCGATTATTATACGAGAACGGGACTGGACCTTGCACAGCGCGAAATGATTACATTCTGTTTTCTGATGGCACAGGGCGGCTGTGAACCGCAGCTTACGGCACACGCAAAAGGCAATATGAATATGGGAAATGACAAGGCATTTTTAATCCGCGTTGTTTCGCAGTGTCTGCCATACATTGGTTATCCACGCAGTTTAAATGCGATTGCCTGCATCAACAAAGCGGCAGAAAACGAATAATAAGAGTGAAAATGCGATAGAAGGCGGGAAACAAAAAAGTAAAGCAGGAAAAATGTGAGAGAAAATTCAGGGGAGGAATCAAGGTGGAACTTCGCGTATTAAATTACTTTCTGATGGTGGCAAGAGAAGAAAATATTACACGGGCAGCTTCCATTCTTCATGTGACACAGCCGACACTTTCAAGACAGCTCATGCAGCTTGAAGAAGAACTCGGCGTGCGGCTTTTTGACAGAAGCAGCCACAATATTGTACTGACAGAAGATGGTATGTTACTGCGGCGGCGCGCGGAAGAAATTATCGGACTTGCGGAAAAGACGAAAAGAGAGCTGACACACGAGGAGGAGTGTATCGCAGGAGAAATTTCAATTGGCTGTGCCGAAACGAAAAATATGAGTTATCTGTCACAGAAAATTGTCCGGTTCCGGGTGTAATATTTAACATTTATACAGCCATTGCGGATGATGTGAAGGAACGCATTGAAAATGGTACATTGGATATGGGGCTTATGATGGAACCGGTGGAAATCAGCAAGTATCATTTTATAAAGATGCCGTATTCTGAAAAATGGTGCATTTTGATGAGGAAAGACTGCCCGCTGGCAAAAAAAGAGAGGATTGAACCGAAAGATTTAACGCAGGTTCCGCTTCTGATTACAAGCCGTCCATCAGTAAAAAATGAATTGGAAAGCTGGTTTGGTGCGTACTATCGGCAGCTCGATATTGCAGCTACCTGTAACTTATCTTATAGTAACCGTTCTATTATGGTAGAGAATGGAATGGGTGTGGCACTGGTACACGAATTTAATAATAAAAATGAGGCGCTTTGTCTGCGCCCCATAGAGCCGGAACTGGTGAATGCAAGTGTGCTGGTCTGGAAAAAAGAACAGCGCAACGCAGCAGCCGTCCGCAAATTTATTGAATATATTCAGTCTTCATTGTGAAGCCGTCTGCGGGTTTTGCGGTATTTGGCAGGAATCTTTTCAAGCGGCATAGTTTCGGGTGCATGGGTTGAACCTGCTTCTTTGGCAGTTTCATAATACCAGCACTTGTAATCAAGCGTATCAAGGGTTTCCTGAAGCTCTGCCATCTGTGCCTGCAGAATTTCACGCTGTTTATAAAATAATTCAAGGCGCTGTTCAATCGTTTCATCGCCCTGTAAGGCAAGATTGATGTACTCGCGGATATCTTTTAAAGACATACCGGCTTTTTTTAAACAGCTGATGATTTTTAACCAGCCGTAGTCGGATTCCTGAAACATACGGATACCGCCCGGAGAGCGCTCGACAAAGGGAAGCAGCCCCTCTTTGTCGTAGTAGCGCAGTGTTGAAGCCGGAACATCCAGCATTTTTGCCATTTCACCAACAGTATAAATCATAATAATCCTCATTTCTGAGCGACTTTGCTGCGAGGAGGCGATTGCCATACATAGCAGCTTGCTGCTCAATAGTAATATAACTTAAATGTAACTTTAACTTTAAATGTAGTATATCGTGCTAAATAAAAAACGTCAAGAAAAATAAAAAGGAGTGCGTGTCTGATATGAATAAAACGCTAAAATTTAAAATTGCAACAGATGTTATCATGACCGGGATTCTGCTGTTCTTAATGTCTTATCAGCTGGCAGGGGATACGGCACACGAATGGCTCGGTGTGGCAATGTTTGTGGTGTTTATTGTACACCACATTTTAAACCGCAGGTGGATTACGGGAATTGCAAAAGGAAAATACAGTGTCATGCGTGTAATACAGACCATACTGGCAGTAGTGATTTTACTGTGCATGGCAGGTTCTATGATAAGCGGTGTGCTGCTGTCAAATCATCTGTTTACATTTATCAGAATCAGAGGCGTGGCGGCTACGGCAAGACGTGTGCATATGATTTGTGCGTACTGGGGTTTTGTTTTTATATCACTGCATCTTGGAATCCACTGGCAGATGGTGGTAAAAATGGCAGGCAGATGCTTTAAAACACCTTCTACGGTGCGCGCGGCAGCCGCAAAGGTGCTGGCGGCAGTGATTGCAGTTTATGGTATTACAGCATTTATAAAAAGAAAAATCGGCAGCTATATGCTGTTAAAAATACATTTTGTGTTTTTTGCTCCACATGAATCGTTACTGCTTTTCATACTGGACTATATGGCAGTGATGGTGCTGTTTGTGTGGATTGGCTATTATGGCAGCCGGTGCATTTATCAAATAACAAGGAAAGGAATTAAAGAGCGATGAAAAGAAAAAAATTAGCAGCAGTTATTTTAACGGCAGCCGTTGTTGCAGTATTCGGGCTGGCAGCATGCGGTTCTAAGGCGGACAACAGCCAGACACAAAACAGCAGCAGTGCAAAGGAAACAACGACAGCAGCAGAAACAAAAAAAGGCACGGATACGGCATCAGAAGCCAAAACAGAGCCGGGTACTGACAAGACAGGAAAAACACTGGTCGTTTATTATTCCGCAACGGGCAGTACCAAAGCGGTTGCGCAGACGATTGCGCAGGCGGCAGGCGGGGATTTGTTTGAATTACAGCCGGTTCAGGCATATACATCAGAGGATTTGGACTGGACAAAGAGCAGCAGCCGTGTATCAAAGGAGCATGACAACGAAAGTTTAAGAACGGTTGAACTTGCAGCAGATACCATGCCGGACTGGGATTCGTACAGCACCGTCCTGATTGGTTATCCAATCTGGTGGGGCATTGCAGCATGGCCGGTTGATGGATTTGTAAAAGCAAATGATTTTACTGGAAAAACAGTGATTCCATTCTGTACGTCTTCATCATCAGGACTTGGCGACAGCGGACAGCTGTTACAGAAAATGGCAGGAACCGGCAACTGGCAGGAAGGTAAGCGCTTTTCATCTGGTGCTTCCGCATCGGAGGTACAGTCATGGGTGAAAGGACTGGGACTGTAAAATTGATTTGAAAATACAGGATACCTGCAAAGCCGGATATTAAAAATGTTAAAATATATATGATGGGCGTTTGCCACAGTTATTTGTTTCCGGGCAGGAACAAACAGCTGTGGCAAAAGCTGTTCAGAAATGGAGATTAATGAGAAAAAAGATTATTGTATCAGTTATAATAGGAACAATTTTATTAGTTACATTATTATTTATTAGATATAATTGTGCGCAGTCAAGAGTGTCTATATCTTCAATATCTGACGATGTTCCTGAATTAAAAGTAATCCAGATGCCATTTTTATATTCAAATGCACAGGAAATGTGGGCTGTATTAAATGGAGAGGACGGCAGGCAGTTTATAGATGCAATTGAAGAAAGTAATCTTGGTGTAAGAGCATTATCATGGTATGATGCAGGCGCACGAAGTTTTTATTCTGTAAAGCCGGTTACGGCAATACAGGATTTGCAGGGTTTAAATATAAGAGTACAGGAATCAGAGCTTATGTCAGAAACGATGGAAATGCTTGGCGCGAATCCGGTGAAAATGACCTATTCAGAAGTTTATAAGGGACTTCAGACAGGTAAAATAGATGGCGCAGAAAATAGTCTTGTATCGTATATATATTCCAAACATTATGAACAGGCAAAATACTGTATACTTGATGAACATACAAGAATTCCGGAGGTACAGATTGTATCAGAGTATACATGGAATAAGCTGGCAGAGGAAGATAGAAGGATAATATCAGAGTGTGCTAAAGAATCAGCTGTTTATGAAAGAGATATCTGGAAAAATACCGAGGAGGAAGCTGTAAAGACCATTGAAGATAAAGATATCACCGTAATTGAAGTCAGTGAAGAAGAAAGGCAGAAGTTAAGAGAAAGTTTACAGCCGATATATGATAAATATTGTTCAGATTATATGGATATCATTGAGAAAATTGAAAAAAATCAGGAGTAAATATGTCGTTAAAAAGAAAAATACAGTATGTATACACAATAAGCAGTGCTGTGATTGCAGATGCACTTGTACTGGGAATATTGCTATCCATCAAAGGAATGAATATGCTGACGGATACACTGGATAATAATGATAAGGCTCTGCAATTATATAGAGCCGTAACAAAGGAAGGGAATGCATTAAAACTGTATTTTGAAGATGAGCAGACATTGCTGCCTGACCAGATTGATGAAGTAAGAAATAATACGAAAAGAATTCTCAGACAGCTTCCGGCAGATTATCATTCTATGAATGATGAGCAATATATTATTATCCAGTCTATACACAATACATATGAAAACTATGATAATATATATAATAATATTGTAAATTCTCAACTTATGTATCGGAACAATTACACCGCCGGTTGGAACAACGCTTTTCGTAGGTGTTAAGGTTGGCAAGACAAAAATAGAAGATGTTATAAAGCCTTTGCTTTATTATTTTGCGGCAATTTTTATTGTCCTTTTACTTGTAACTTATATACCAGCGATTTCGTTATGGCTTCCAGGATTGTTAGGTTATGTAAAATAGTGTTTATGTAAAATATACCCATTCACAGAGTTCATATAATCTGTGAATGGGTATATTTTTTATATGGGAATTTTCAATAATTTAAAATAAATTCTTTTTAAACATGCGAATAAATGTTATCTACAAGGGACAAAGTGCGGAAATTGTGATATGATAAGTATAGAAAATATTGTAATTTGGCAATAAGCCGGCTTAGAATTGGGGGTTCATATGATAAACAGACAGAAGCTGTCCGCAGCACTTGAGGAATATAAAAAAGATTTTGACAGTGAGTGGCAGGACGAAAAATATAAGTGGCAGGCGGTAAAATGTTTTCAGGATAACTGGGATATTGATGCAGGGGATTTTGCATCAATGCTTGCAAAATCACTGGAAAAAACGGCGAATCTGCTGGCATCAATGAATAATTTTCCGAAAAAAATGATACTACAGTACGCAGGGGAAGAAGCGGAAACGGTCAGGGCGATGTTTCTGCGCCTTTATGATGAATCCAAGGAAGTGACAGGACGCATTTTGCGGTTCCAGTCTGATGCACAGGAACTTTGTGAACGTTTATCGCCGGGATATGTGCACTATCAGCGTCCTATGGCAATCACGGCATATCTGTGGCTTAAATACCCGCAAAAATATGAAATGTATAAATACAGTGTCAGTAAGGCGGCGGCAGAATATCTTGAAAATCCGTATAAGCCGGTAAAAGGACATACCGAGGAAAACATCAAAGAAAATACTAAAATGATTGATGAGATTCAAAGGGCGGTAATACAGGATACGGAACTGACGGCGATGTATGAAGCGAAGCTTGATACAGAGTGCTGCCCGGACAAAAGTTACAGAATGATTGCCGCAGATGTTTTATACTATATAGCAGGCAGGCTTTCCAAAAAGGAAAAGCAGGCACTTAGAAATGTGGATTTTTCAGACACGCAGTTATATGCGGAACGCTCCGATATGGATACAAACGGTACCAACTACTGGTGGCTCAATGCCAATCCGAAAATCTGGAGCTTTGCGGACATTGATGTGGGTGAAGAACAAAATTACACCATGTACAACGAGAACGGCAATAAGAGAAGAATTTTTCAAAATTTTCTGGCGGCAAAGGAGGGCGATGTTATTATCGGATATGAGTCGTATCCGGTCAAAAAAATCGTTGCACTGTGCAGGATTACAAAATGCAATGATGGCGAAAATCTGTATTTTGAAAAAACACAAGAACTGACGGCACCGATTGATTATGCAGTGTTGAAAGAAGCACCGCAGCTTGAAAAAATGGAATATTTTATGAATCCGCAGGGAAGCTTATTTAAGCTGACAAAGGGACAATACCATTTTATTATGGATATAATCCGTGAGGAGAATCAGAAAAATCCGATTGCCGCCGGTGAAAAACTCACACCGTATACCAAGGACGATTTTTTGTCAGAGGTTTATATGACATCGGAAAAATATGATGCTTTAAAAGGACTGCTGTATAACAAAAAGAATATTATTCTGCAGGGTGCGCCGGGGGTCGGAAAAACATTTGCGGCGAAAAGACTGGCATATTCGGTCATGGGTGAAAAAGACGATTCAAGAGTGGAACTGATACAGTTTCATCAGAATTATTCCTATGAAGATTTTATTATGGGCTATAAGCCGTCAGGACAGGGGTATGAACTGCAGACAGGCATTTTTTATAAATTCTGTCAGAAGGCGGCAAATAATCCGGAAAAACCGTACTTTTTCATTATTGATGAAATTAACCGTGGAAATATGAGTAAGATTTTCGGGGAACTGCTCATGCTGATTGAAAAGGATTACAGAGGGAAAAAGCTGATACTGGCATACAGCGGCAAGCCGTTTTCTGTGCCGAAAAACATTTATATTATAGGTATGATGAATACGGCGGACCGCAGCCTGGCACTGATTGATTATGCACTGAGGAGAAGATTCAGCTTTTTTGCGATGGAGCCGGGTTTTCAGACGGAGGGTTTTCAGGCATATATGAAAAAGCTTGCCAACGACACTTTTACGGCATTGATTGAAAAGATACAGGAGTTAAACCGCGAGATTACAAAAGATGCGTCACTGGGGGCAGGCTTTTGTATCGGACACAGCTATTTCTGCGGACAGGAGGAGTGCAGTCAGGTATGGATGCAGTTGGTGGTGGAGTATGACATTTTACCAATGCTTGAGGAATACTGGTTTGATGAGCCGTCTAAAATTCAGAAATGGCAGAATGTGTTAAGAGGGGTATTCAATGACGAATGATAAGGGCATTTTAATCAAAAACATTTATTATATGCTGACTTATGCGTTCCAGACTCTTCAGCGGTCTGATTTTGACACGGTAGCGGCGGAGAAATTTGAAAATATCCACGACTTGTTTGCCGCAATTCTGGGAAAGGGAGTGGCATATCAGCTAAAGCAGGGATTATACAAAGAGTATATTTTGCAAACAGAGGAACGGACAGCACTCCGGGGAAAGTTAAAGCTACAGGAAACGATGAAAAACCGGATACGCCAGCGGCAGAAGCTGTTCTGTGAGTATGATGAACTCTCGGAAAATAACCTGCTTAATCAGATTTTAAAAACAACCCTGCTCATACTGCTTCACCATGGAAATGTAAAGCCGCAGAGAAAGGCACTATTAAAAAAGAATCTACTGTTATTTGAAAATGTGGATACCGTTTCTATAAAGCAGGTCCGTTGGGAAAAACTGCGGTATCAGCGGAATAACCAGAATTACAGAATGTTGATAAATATCTGTTATCTGGTAGCAGACGGACTGCTCCTTTCAACGGAAAAAGGAGAGGTAAAGCTGGCGGAATTTTTGGACGAACAGGCGATGCACCGTTTGTATGAAAAATTCATTTTGGAATATTACCGGTATCATCACCCGGAATACCGGGCTAATCCTGATGTGATTCCGTGGAATGTTGATGACGGTGTGACAGCACATCTTCCGAATATGAACACGGATATTACATTAAAATCAGGGGAAAAGACCTTGATTATCGATGCAAAATATTATGCCCATACGATGCAGACGGTGTATGATATAGAAAAAATCCGCTCGGATCACCTGTATCAGATGTTTGCATATGTAAAAAATCTTGACAAAGAAAATACAGGAACGGCGGCGGGGATGATTTTATATGCAAAGACACAGGAGGAAATAATACCGGGGAATCGGTACGTAATGGGCGGTAATATTATCTGGGTGCGGACACTGGATTTGAATCAGCCGTTTACACAGATTGCGGGACAGCTTGAAAAAATCGCAGAGGATTATTTTGGGGAAAATGTAATGGAACAGAATGCAGATTCCATAATAAGGAGGTAGAACAGATGCAGTATTTTAAGTTACAAATCGGATGTATGCTGATCGTGCTTTACGTGGCATTTATTTATATCCGTGAGAAGTATGAATATAAAGTAAAGCAGAAAGAGCCGGTATTTGAACTGCTTTTGATTACGGGAATCCTAAGCATTGTATTTGACGGGGCAACGGCATATACCGTAAATTATCTTGATAAAGTGCCTGGGCTTGTCAATGCTGTGCTTCATGCCTGCTTTTTGTGCGGACTGGATATACTGTCATTTGTAATATTTTTATATATGTACGATATAACAAGAGGAGTGCCAAAAAGCAGAAAAATAAAGACATTAATCATACTGCCGCTGGCAATATGCATTGCAGTAGTGATTCTGTTTATGCCACAGCTGGAGTACCGTTCCGGCAGAATTACCAATTATTCCATGGGAATTTCTGCGTATACCTGTTTTATTATGGTCGCTGTTTATATGCTGGGAACGGTCATTCTTCTGGTAAAAGGCTGGAGAAATATGGGACATCATAAGCTGATTACGCTGACGACCTGTATTGCGGCGGCAAATGTGGTGACGATTTATCAGATGATTTATCCTGAATCGCTCATATCCTGTCTGGTGCCGACATTTGTCATTATCGGTTCTTATCTGAATGTTGAAAATCCGCTGTTTACAAAGCTGCAGGCGCACAACCGTGAAATGGTCATGGGCTTTGCAACATTGGTGGAAAACAGGGATGGCAGTACAGGAGGGCATATCCGCAGAACAACGACATATGTAAAGCTTCTGGCAGAAGAACTGCAGAAAAGGGGAATGTATAAAGGACAGCTGACACAGGATTACATAGAAAATCTTACCATAGCCGCGCCAATGCACGATGTTGGAAAGATTGCCATACCGGATGCTATTTTACAAAAACCGGGCAGGCTCACAGATGAAGAATTTGCCATTATGAGAACGCATGCGGAAAAAGGCGGAGAAATCATAAAAGAAACGTTTGGACATATCGGTGACGGTGAATATGAAAAAATGGCATATGAGGTTGCAAGGTATCATCATGAAAAATGGAATGGAAAAGGGTATCCGCAGGGGCTGGCCGGAGAGGATATTCCATTATGTGCAAGGATTATGTCGGTAGCAGATGTATTTGATGCGGTTTCCGCCAAAAGATGTTACAGGGATGCGATGCCGTTAGAACAGTGCTTTGAGATTATTGAAAAGGGCAGCGGACAGGATTTTGACCCTGACATTGCGGAAGTATTTCTGGATATGAGAGAACGGATTGGGCAGGTAGTGGGGGCAATCTGATGGATTCACCCACGGATAATAACTGTACTGCTTTTTTGGAGTTCTAATATTGACATGGATTGGCAGCCGGTTGTATGCTTATAAATATCAGAAAACAGACATAGATATTTGCAAACAGAAATAAAAGGACAGGTTATACGATGAACGGATTTGATAAAATGAATAAAAAACTGCTGGCTTCACAGGTAGAAGATGCATTAATGGACGATATTTTAAATAAGCCGGTTCCGATTGGGGAAAAAATCCCGAATGAATATGAACTGGCAGAAATGTACGGTGTAGGGAGAAGCACAATCCGTGAAACAGTAAAAAGTCTGGTATCCAAGGGCATTTTAGAGGTGCGGCAGGGTTCGGGAACGTATGTTATCGGAACAGATACACTGGAAAATGATCCACTGGGTTTTTCTAAATATGAAGATAAGTATAAGCTGGCACTGGAGCTGTTTGAAGTCCGCTTAATGCTGGAACCGGAGATTGCTGCGCTCGCCGCCCAGAAAGCGACAGAGCAGGATAAAGAAGAAATTGTGCGGCTGTGTGATGAGGTGGAGAATTTCTATCGTGCCGGAAAAAATCATACAAAAAAAGATCAGGCATTTCATGCGGCGATTGCAAAGGCAAGTGGTAACAGTGTGGTAGAGTCACTGATGCCGACAATTCACACGGCGATTATTACATTCGTCAATCTGACCTATCACAAGCTGATGGAAGAAACAATCCAGACACACAGGGCGGTTACGGAAGCAATTGTGCAGGGCGATTCAGTCGGCGCAAAATGTGCCATGATTATGCACCTGACCTATAACCGGCAGATGTTGGTGAAAATGATGCAGGAGCGCAAAGCAGGCAATAAAACAGACGATAATAAAGAATAATAAAAACAATAAATCGGTTGGTAAACAGCAGGGAAAACGAGAGGGAAAATTTGTAAAATACATCAGACAATTTATGCAGGCAATGTTAAAATATGGAATTATAAAATGAATAGTTGTGCAAAAATCACAAAAAAAAGACGGATTACAACGGTTAATCCGTCTTTTTTTAGTACAAAAAACGAAAATAAAATAAATACATCGGATGTATTGACATTTGTACAAACAAAATATAGAATAAAATCAACAAATACATCAGACGTCTTATGAATGTTATTCGTTGTTTTACACAACGCAATGCATTACTAATTAAAATGAAAGTTTCAAACAGGCGGAAAAGGTATGATGTTTTACGGAATACGGCTTCCGCGGAAATGGAGGGTATTATGGACCAAACAACAAGATTGATTCTCGCGGCGGTAGTGGGAATGATTTTACTGCTCGTTCTTATTATCAAATTTAAGATTCATGCAATGCTGTCAATTCTGATTGGCGCAATTACAATCGGTCTGATTGCAGGAATGCCGTTTTCACAGATTGTTACGGCAGTCAATGACGGTATCGGTAACACATTAAAGGGGATAGCCCTGTTAGTAGGTTTAGGAAGCATGTTCGGTGCAATTCTTGAAACGTCGGGCGGCGCACAGACACTTGCCGTTACAATGGTCAACAGGTTCGGTGATAAAAAAGCGGCATGGGCGCTGGGTATTACAGGACTGGTTATTGCAATGCCGGTATTCTTTGATGCAGGACTGATTATTCTGATTCCACTGGCATTTTCGCTGGCAAAAAGAACAAAACGTTCCACACTTTATTATGTTATTCCGTTATTGGCAGGACTTGCCGTAGGACATGCATTTATTCCACCGACACCGGGACCTGTACTGGTTGCAACGATGTTGGGCGTTGACCTTGGCTGGGTTATCCTTATTGGTATTGCCTGTGGTACGGTAGCAATGATTGTAGCCGGACCGGTATGGGGGTCTATCTGTGGAAAGAAATACATGGTTGAAGTACCGGAGCACATTCAGCAGCAGGAAGATATTGATGAATCAAAGCTTCCGAGCTTTGGACTGGTTGTAACCATTATTCTGATTCCGCTGGTACTGATTATTTTAGATTCTCTTGCAGGTGTAGTGGGATTTTTGACACCCGTGGCAGGCATTTTGGGATTTTTAGGCGAGCCGTTTGTGGCACTGCTGATTGCAACACTGGTTGCGATGTATTTCCTTGGAACAAGACACGGTTACACACTGGCAGAACTTGAAAAGATACTCACAAAATCTTTAGAGCCGACAGGTCTGATTCTTTTAGTAACAGCCTGCGGCGGTGTATTAAGATATATGCTTCAGTATTCAGGACTGGGCGATGTTATCGGAAATGCCGTTTCATCAGCCGCACTTCCGTTAGTTGTGGTAGCATTTATTGTTGCCGCACTCGTAAGAATCTGCGTAGGTTCTTCTACCGTAGCTATGACTATGGCAGCAGGCATTATTGCTGCAATGCCGGAAATTGCGACACTTTCACCGCTTTATCTTGCCTGCATTACCGCAGCAGTAGCCGGTGGCGCAACGGTCTGCTCACACTTTAACGATTCTGGTTTCTGGCTGGTACGTTCATTAGTCGGACTTGATGAAAAAACGACATTAAAGACATGGACCATTATGGAAACACTCGTTGGCGGAACAGGATTTTTAGTAGCACTGTTGATTTCATTCTTTGTATAACATGTAAAAACTAGCGATGGCGGTTTGGCTTTAAGCGGAAAAACCGCCATGCACGACAGATTTGTGCCGCAGGCATTACAAATCTGTTTGTATCGCAGAATTGAATAAATTCAGTTTGCGATTACTTTGACATTAAAATGCCTGCAGAAAAGAGGATTATTGTGAAAAATCACACTGAGGTGCTGATTTTTCACAGGGATATTTGTTTCTGAGCAAAAACAAATATCCCTGATTGCAGATGAGAAATCGCCTGCGCGAATTTCTCATCGCATCTTTACAACAAGTTGCTCAGAAAAGAGGATTATTATGGAATTAAAAAGTCAGGAAATGAGAAAACTTGCACCGGAGCTGGATCCGTTAAGAATCGGAACGGGCTGGAAGCGTGAAGATTTATCAAAACCACAGATATTTATAGAAAGTACGTATGGTGACAGTCATCCGGGAAGCGGTCATTTAAACATTTTAGTAGAAGAAGTACGAAAAGGTGTTGCACAAGCCGGCGGATTCGGTGCAAGATATTATGTAACAGATATCTGTGACGGCGAAAGCCAGGGCACGGACGGCATTAATTTCAGTCTTGCAAGCCGTGAAATGATTGCCAACATGATTGAAATTCAGGGCAACGCAACCGTATCTGATGCCGGTGTTTATCTGGCAAGCTGTGACAAGGGTATGCCGGGCAACCTTATGGGACTTGCGCGTGTCAACATTCCATCCGTAGTTGTTCCGGGCGGTACGATGAATGCAGGACCGGAAATGCTGACTTTAGAGCAGCTCGGTATGTACAGCGCAAAATATCAGCGCGGTGAGATTGACGAAGAAAAATTAGATTGGGCAAAATGTAATGCGTGTCCAAGCTGCGGTGCATGTTCCTTTATCGGAACGGCTTCTACAATGCAGATTATGGCAGAAGCACTTGGGCTTGCCCTTCCGGGAAGCGCACTCATGCCTGCTACAAGTCCGGATTTACTGGCATATGCAAGAGAAGCCGGAAAACAGGCAGTCAAACTCGCTTACATGGAAAATATGAAACCGTCCGATATTGTAACGATGGAAAGCTTTGAAAATGCAATCCTTGTGCATGCTGCAATTTCAGGCAGTACAAACTGTCTGCTTCATATTCCGGCACTGGCACATGAATTTGGAATAGAAATTACAGGCGATACATTTGACAGACTGCACCGCGGCGCGCATTACCTGCTTGATGTCCGTCCGGCAGGAAGATGGCCTGCTGAAACATTTTACTATGCAGGCGGCGTTCCGGCGATTATGGAAGAAATCAAGGAACATCTGCATTTGGATGTTATGACAGTAACAGGAAAGACACTCGGCGAGAATCTGGAAGATTTAAAGAAAAACGGATTTTATGAGCGCTGTGAAAAGTGGCTTGCACAGTTTAACGAACGGTACAACACCAACATCACCCGCAAAGATATCATACGTCCGTACGATGAAGCAATCGGCACGGAGGGCAGTATTGCAGTCTTAAAAGGAAATCTTGCACCAGAGGGCGCAGTCATTAAGCATACAGCGTGTCCGAAGGAAATGTTTAAGGCAGTTTTAAGAGCCAGACCATTTGACAGCGAAGAAGAATGTCTGGACGCAGTGCTTCATCACAAGGTACAGAAAGGTGATGCAGTCTTTATCCGTTACGAAGGCCCGAAGGGAAGCGGTATGCCGGAAATGTTTTATACCTCCGAGGCAATCAGCAGTGATAAAGAACTTGGAAAGAGTATTGCGCTGATTACAGACGGACGTTTCTCAGGCGCCTCAACCGGTCCTGTTATCGGACACTGCAGTCCGGAAGCCGTAGACGGCGGTCCGATTGCCCTCGTTGAAGAAGGCGATTTGATTGAAATTGACGTAGAAGCAAGAAAGTTAAATATTATCGGTATCCACGGCGTGAAAATGACCGAAGAAGAAGTGCAGGAAGTATTAAAACAGCGCCGCCTTGCATGGAAACCGAAAGAACGCAAGTACAAGAAAGGTGTACTGAGGCTGTTTAGTGAACTGGCAGCCAGTCCGATGAAAGGGGCTTATCTGGAATACGATAAGTAAAATCCTATCTTTTCCTAATATAAATGATGCAATCCGCAAGGCTGGGTATCCGGTCTTGCGGATTTGCCGTTGTATTGCATGATATAGCGAATAGGTATTTGATATTTACGGCGGACATTGGTATCATAGAAATATTACAGGATAAAATGCAATAAAAGGATAGGTGATAAACGTATGAAACCGCAAAGACAGATAAATCAGGAATATTTAACAGGGGAACGCCCTTTATTTGGGGAATCGGGGCTTCAAATTAACCATACTCTATTTGGGGAAGGCGAATCTCCGTTAAAGGAATGTCATCAGATTGAAATGGAAAACAGTATGTTTCAGTGGAAATATCCTTTATGGTACAGCAGTGATATTGAAGTCAAAGACAGTACATGGGCGGAAATGGCGCGCGCGGGCGTGTGGTATACCAACAACATTCATATCGAAAATGCGCTGATTGAAGCACCGAAGAATTTCCGCAGGTGTAACCAACTGAAGTTAGACAACGTATTTTTACCGAATGCCGCGGAAACGCTTTGGAATTGTAGTAACGTGACATTAAATCAGGTGTGTGCAAAGGGCGATTATTTTGCAATGAACTGCACCGATATGCAGATTGACAATTTTGAACTGGCGGGAAATTACTGCTTTGACGGTGCAAAAAATGTGGAAATCCACCATGCCAAAATGCTGTCTAAGGACGCTTTCTGGAACAGTGAAAATGTGACGGTGTACGACTCTTACATTTCCGGGGAATATCTGGGCTGGAATTCAAAGAATCTGACACTTGTCAACTGTACGATTGAGAGCCTTCAGGGAATGTGCTACGTTGAAAATCTGGTGCTGAAAAATTGCAGACTGTTACACACAACGCTTGCATTTGAATATTCCACGGTAAACGCAGAGATTACGGGAAAAGCGGACAGCATTTTAAATCCGAAGGGCGGTACAATCCGCGCAGATGCAATCGGAACACTGATTTTAGAGCCGGATAAGATAAAGCCGGAGGATACGCAGATTATTTGTGAAAATGTAATGGAAAGGCGGGAAAAATTTTAAATGGAAAATTTATTTGATAAACCGGTAAAACGCAGAGGAACAGGCAGTTTAAAGTGGGACGTTGCCGAAAATGAACTGCCGATGTGGGTTGCCGACATGGATTTTGAAACAGCGCCGCCGGTAAAAGAAGCTATTTTAAAGCGGGCGGAGCACGGCGTGTTTGGCTACACGGACATTACACCGGAGTGGTATAGTGCCTATCAGAGCTGGTGGAAAGACCGTCACGGATTTGAAATGGAAAAGGAGTGGCTCATTTTTACAACGGGTGTCGTTCCGGCAATTTCAAGTATTGTAAGAAAAATGACAACGGTTGCGGAAAATGTGGTGGTGATGACACCGGTTTACAACATTTTCTTTAATTCAATATTAAATAACGGCAGAAATGTGCTGGAAAGCCGTTTAAAATATGAAAACGGCGCATATCAGATTGACTTTGATGATTTAGAGGAAAAACTTGCAAATCCGCAGACGTCCCTGTTGCTGCTGTGTAATCCGCATAATCCTGTCGGAAAAATCTGGGACAGGGAGGAACTTAAAAGAATCGGGGAATTATGCTGGAAACATCATGTACTGGTGCTTTCTGACGAAATCCACTGCGATATTACAGAGCCGGGCAAGGACTATAGTCCGTTTGCTTCGGTATCTGAAACGTGTAAAAATAACAGTATTACATGTGTTGCGGCGACAAAAGCATTTAATATTGCGGGAATCCAGACGGCGGCAGTGATTGTGCCGGATAAAACGATTCGTCACCGTGTCAGCCGCGGATTAAATACCGATGAAGTGGCAGAGCCCAATGTATTTGCATTGACCGCACCGATAGCGGCATTTACAAAGGGCGGGGCATGGCTGGACGAACTGCGTGCATATTTATGGGAAAACAGAAAGACAGCGGAAGCATTTATAAAGGAAGAAATTCCGCAGATTTCAGTTGTAGCGGCGGAAGCAACGTATCTGTTATGGATAGACTGCACACGTATTGCACAGGAACAGGAGAATTTGTGCGCATTTATCCGCAGCCACAGCGGTTTGTATCTGTGTGACGGCAGTGAATACCGCAACGGTGACGGCTTTTTAAGAATGAATCTTGCCTGCCCGAAAACGCAGGTGGAAGACGGACTGCGCCGGTTGAAGGAGAGCGTGGAGGCGTATCAGAAGCGGTATGCAGGGTAAAAGGCCTGATTTGAAATGACGTGTTCATTCAATACTTTACGGGCATGAATTGATATAAGGCAGAACTATTGGATATGAAAAATGGTTCTTTATATAATAATGGAGATTATTATGGGACACGTTACAAATCAATACTATGAAATCATGCAAAAGACAGGAATGGCTTCAATTGTAGCATTAACAACAAAGAAAAATCCGTTTCCGCAGGAAAAGGTCAATTATCTGCTAATTACCGGGCAGATGAAATATGACAGCAGTGAATATGCCACTTTAAAAGAAAAAATCCAGATGGCAGGATATGCGGTGATTCTAGTTGTAGAAGCAGCGCAGATTCAGATTGCAAATCGTCTGCTCTGGGAGTGTAGAAATGTGACACCGGACGCAAGAATACTGGAAGTTGGAATCGGCTCCGGAATGATTGCAATGCAGCTTGCGCCATGCTGTAAAACTTATTCAGGGTGTGATATTTCAAAAATAGTGCTGGATAAATTGGACGGAATGGCAAAAGAACGAAAAATGAATAATCTGCGGTTATATCCGTATGCAGCAGATGAGATTTATCATATACAGGAAAAATTTGATATTATTTTAATGAGTTCCGTGACAGAATATTTTAGCGGATATAATTATCTGCGGAAAGTTATAGAGCGTTGTATTGAGCAGATTGATGGAAAAGGGGTTATTTTATTTGCGGATATTTTTGATCTGGACAAAAAAGACAGTTACAAACAGTCCGTATATCAGTATGCAAAGGCACACCCGGGTGTGCGTTATAAAAGGGATTTTTCGCATGAATTATTTATTCCGCATGAATACTGGAAAGATATTGCAAACCAGTTTCCGCAGATTACAAAAACATTTATATCTGATAAAATCGGCAGATATAAAAAGGAGATTAACCGGTTTCGTTATGATGTACTGTTTGAAGTCAATCATTCACGCCAATGGCAGGAAGAAGTGCCGCTGTATAAATATCAGTTCGGTATGTGTGACTTTTTAAATACAAATGAACGGGCGGTGTGATTTTTATAAATAGTTATCTGAACATGAAATGTGAAGAAAATAAGAAATTATCCTCATAAAATGTGATGAAAAACAGAAAGTACCCTCATAAAATGTGAAAGCGTATACATAGAGATAAAAATGTGGTATACTATGCGCAAGCTGCAAGCCGTGCCGGAAGAAAGTAAAACATTCTAGGACATTGTACGGCGAAAGGTAGTATATTATAAGCAGGAGGGAACGGACTGTGTATTTAATCAAGAGAAGCCTTATAAATAAAGGGTTTTGAATGATTTAAGTCCTATTTTTTTATGAAGTTATGAATTTTGGATTGACATATTTTCATATGACAGTTAATATAATATTAAAGACAGGCAACTTGAGTGTCTGCCAAGCGGCAAAGTAAGGTGTTGTGCCAGAGAGCAGTGCCTTATGAGCTTTATAAGGGTTTGACATTTACCACAATCTGGCTAGAGGTTAATCCTCGAAAGAAAATGTTAGAAAGGCTCTGCTTATGCAGAGCCTTTCTTAATCTAAGCAAGTAGTGGAGAATTGTAGTGAGGAATGTTTTAGATTGCATAAATGCATTTATTCCGCTATTATCAACCGAATATGAGCTTGTGCTAGGGAGGAAAGGTGTTTCAGTTACATTAAGAATCTCATTTGATAAAAAAGATTGTTTTCATCTTATGGGGCTACAATATCTCGTAGACAGACCTGAATTGAGCCGAGACAGAGGCAGAGTATTTGATGAGATAGCAGATGGAACAATTACAATTGAAAAAATAGAGTCATCAGATTTTTATAATAAGATAGAGCAAAGAGTTCATTTTCTGCCATTGCTTGAACAAATGATTGACAGTAATGATACTGTGTTTAAGTATAATAAGAAAGCAAATATGTATTCAATGATTGAGGCAGATTATCTTATGGAAAACAATATGGAGAGCAGGAATCTATTTCTGTTTTTATCTAATGATGAAGGAGATAATTATTTCTGTCGTTCATTTTTCCCAGAAGAAAAGATGGATTATTCAAAAAATCAAGCATCGTGGACACTTCTTTATAAGAAAAAGATTGATTTATCAACGGGGATAGAGAAAGTTCTTTACAATAGAATAAAATAATTTTTTACATAAGCCATTTGAACTAACAATTGTTAGATGCTTTTTTTATAAAATGTGAAAGCTGTAAACAGCAGGAGGAAAAATGCAAAACAGTTACCGTTATTTTAAAAATGAAAAATGTAAATACTTTCCGTGTCATAAAGTGGAAAAAGAGACAGATTTTAACTGCCTCTTTTGTTACTGCCCATTAAATCAGTACGAAGACTGTCCGGGCAATCCGCACTTTATCGTACGTGAAAGCGGAAAGAAAATTAAAGACTGCACGTATTGTACCTTCCCGCACCAGCCGGAAAACTATGAAAAGGTTGTGCGGTTTTTGTCGGAGAAGATGAAGTAAGGGAAGAGGTGATAGACGTGAGTATATATGAATACGATGAAGAAGGACATATGAAAGTCGTCCGTGAGGAAGGCTTTCAGGAGGGACAGGCATCGGTGCTGTTACCAATGATAATAAAAAAGTCAAAAAGGGCAAGTCAGCAGAGCTAATAGCCTCCGAACTTGAAGAAGAAGTCTCTGTAATACAGCCGCTTTACGATGCAGTAGCAGCGGAGGCGCCGGAATATGATATGGAAAAAATCCGGCAGACCCTGTATGGAACATTTTGAATTGCAAATGAAATTACAAATGAAATTTCTTGCAATTCTATCAATTCTATGGAATAATAAACTCTGGATAAAATCCAGATGATAACGAAATAATCACTGTAAACGAAATGAAACTGTGCAGAAAACAGATTTGTGAAAACGCGCAGGCTTACATTTCAGGGAATCAAGTGAAATTCTTGAACAGTTCCGCTGCTGTGTACAGGGAGGCGGTATCCATAATGCCACTGGAGGAGGCTACTTTTAGCTGACCGAATCCGGGAAGGCGGGTATTGCTGTTAATCTGTGAGTCAGAAGACCGGTTTACAGGCAGAGTTTAAATAGTCGTTGCGAGAACAACAGACTATTGATTTTTATGCAGACAGACAGGTCTGCTCCTTTTCTGCGATCATATCGGAATCATCAAAACACTTCATGAAAAAGAAAAGGAGAAAACAAAATGAAGAAAAAAAGATTTCTTGCACTCATGCTTGTGTTTACGCTGCTTGCGGCAACGTTTACAATGGGCGGCTGCGGAACCGGTAACACGACAAGCCAGACGAATAGCGAAAGCAGCTATGACGGACAGCTTGTATTTGACCATGCAATGGAATTACAGTATGCAAAGCTGTTTTCTGTAGAGTATTACAAGGGCGGTTATAAGCTGCTGACTATTACCAACAGAGATGAAGATACTGCGATTGTGGCAAAGCAGTCTAAGATTTTGCTCGTTCCGGAAGGAATGTCCACACCGTCAGGATTAGATGCGGATACACTGGTATTAAAGACACCGGTTACAAATCTGCTCGTATCTTCAACACCGGTAACATCCCTGATGAATGCAAGCAACTGTCTTTCTAATATCAGCCAGGTAACTTATGATAAGGATTCATGGTACATTGACGGCGTAAAGAAAGCGTTTGATGACGGAAAGCTTACTTACGTAGGCGACTACAAAGCACCGGATTATGAAACAATTATTGCAGGCGCACCTACACTTGCTATATATTCAACCATGCTAACCAGCAAACCGGATGTAGCAGAAAAATTTAAGGAACTGGGGATTAATTACATTTTAGACCAGTCTACCTATGAAGAAAATCCGCTCGGACGTGTAGAATGGGCAAAATTCTATGCGGCACTCTGCAATGAAGAAGATGCTGCCACAACCATGTATAATGCACAGGCGGCTTATGTAGATACACTTTCAAAGGCTGAAAAGACCGGAAAATCCGTTGCGGTATTCTATATTACTTCAAAGGGCAAGCTCTATGTCAGAAATGCAGGAGATTATCTTACACAGATGGTCAATATGGCAGGTGGAGAGTACATTTTCTCTGACTTAAATACAGATAAGACCGGTACACAGGAAATGAATATCGAAAGCTTTTATGAAAAAGCGAAAGATGCAGACTATGTGATTTATATCTGGAGTTTAGGCGGAAAGCCGTCTACACTCAGTGATTTTACAGGTTACAACAATGTGCTTTCAGATATGAAGGCTGTTAAGGACGGAAATGTATGGTGTACAACACCGGATTTCTTCCAGATTGCAGATACAATCGGAAGCATGATTAACGACATCAACTTAATGCTGAATGCTGATGCGAATACAACAGAACTTACATATTTAAAGAAGTTACAGTAAAACAGAAAATCTGTCTGTAAAAAAGTGCCACATCATTTTAATTTGGTGTGGCACTTTTGCGGATAGAGCAACTGGAATGGAGAAAAAATGCAGATAAAAAAAATAATCCGCTGTCAGGTTGTATACATTTTACTTGTGGTTTTATTTGTACTGGCAGTGATTTTTAATATCAATACAGGAAATGTTCATATATCTCCGGCACGAATTTTTCGCATTATTTTTCTGCATGGTGATATGGGAACACCGGAATACAATATTATCTGGAAAATCCGTCTGCCGCGTCTGTGTATGGCGGCAATTTTAGGCGGGGCATTGTCGTTGTCCGGATTTTTATTGCAGACATTTTTCAGAAATCCGATTGCAGGACCGTTTGTGCTTGGTATTTCGTCCGGTGCAAAGATGTTTGTTGCAATCACGATGATTTTTCTGTTGAAATATATGTCCGGTATGCCGTTGTGGGCGCAGGTTGCGGCCGCATTTGTCGGTTCGCTTCTTGCCATGCTTTATGTCCTGCTTTTTGCAAACCGCGTGAAAAGTATGTCCATGCTTCTCGTCGTGGGAATTATGATTAGCTATATTTGTTCGGCAATTACGGATTTGTGTATTACATTTGCAAATGATTCGGATATCGCCAATCTGACACATTGGGCAATGGGCAGTTTTTCGGGCAGTTCATGGAGCACCGTAAAGCTTGCGGCGGCAGTGGTATTTCCGACGGCAGTTGTCACCTTTTTATTTTCAAAGCCGATTAGCGCGTATCTGTTGGGAGAGGGCTATGCACAGAGCATGGGGATTCATATCCGTTTTTTCAGGGTCTGTATCATTTTGCTGTCCAGTCTTTTGTCAGCCTGCGTAACGGCACTTGCGGGACCGATTTCCTTTGTCGGCATTGCCGTTCCGCATATTACAAGACTGTCTTTAAAAACGACAAAGCCGGTGGTTACGATTCCTGCAATCTTTTTGTGCGGCGCCGTATTCTGTATGTTCTGTGATTTGATTGCAAGAACAATCTTTTCGCCGTCAGAACTGGCAATCGGAACGGTTACGGCAGTGTTTGGCGCACCGGTCGTTATCTGGCTGATGGTGAAGCGGCAGAAGTAAAAGGAGAAAAGCATGGAACAGGTATATATAGAAACACAGGATTTAAGTGTGGGCTATCATGGAAAGGCACTGTTAAAAGACATTGCACTCAAGGTCAAAAAAGGAGAAATTCTTGTACTGATTGGACCAAACGGTGCGGGAAAGTCCACAATTTTAAAAAATATTATCCGGGAAATGCAGCCGATATCCGGCGGTATTTATATTAAAGGAAAGAATGTGAAGGATTTCACAAGCAAACAATACGCAAAAACGATGTCTGTTGTACTGACGGAAAAAATCAAGACGGAAATGATGACATGCCGTGATGTCGTTGCCATGGGACGGTATCCGTATACGAATTATTTCGGAAAGCTGACGAAAGAAGACGAACAAATTGTGACAGAATCGCTGGAAAAGGTGTCCGCCATGGACATTGCGGAAAAAGATTTTTCACAGATTAGTGACGGACAGCGCCAGCGGATTATGCTTGCGAGGGCGGTCTGTCAGAAGCCGGAAATTATTGTACTGGACGAGCCGACATCATTTCTGGATATCCGTCACAAAATAGAATTGCTCGACATTTTGCTGGAAATGGCAGTCAAGGATAAGGTGACGGTCATTGTGTCACTGCATGAAATTGAACTGGCGGCAAAAATCGCAGATTATGTGATGTGTGTCGGCGGAAATGGAACGATTGAATTCGGAAGACCGGAGCAGATTTTTACGGACAGCCGTATCAGTACTCTTTACGGATTACAGCAGGGGACGTATAATTGTTTGTATGGCAGTACGGAATTAAAAAAGCCCGAAGGCACACCGCGTATTTTTGTTGCGGGCGGCGCGGGAACAGGCATTTTTACATACCGCGAATTACAGCGTATGGGATTGGCGTTTACTGCCGGCATTTTATATGAAAATGACTGCGACTACCCGGTCGCACAGGCACTGGCGGCACAGGTGATTACGGAAAAAATGTTTGAGCCGGTCGGGGAAGAAGCATTTACGGCGGCGTGCCGTGCGATTGATGAAGCAGATATTGTGATTGATACAGGGTGTCCGACAGGACAGATGAATGAAAGAGTAAAAGAACTGCCGGAGTATGCAAAGGCACACAAAAAACAGGTGCTTTTCCGCCCTGACAGTGAAACGTTAAGAAATTGTCTTTTGCAGTAAAATCAATGCTGGATAAGGAGAGGTGCAGGCATGAAACCAATGGAAATTGAGAAACAATCCTTTGCAATCATCGAAAAGGAACTGACGACACAGATACCGCCGCAGTATAAGCCGATTGTCAAAAGAGTGATTCATACAACTGCGGATTTTTCGTATGAAACGAATATGGTATTTTCCGAGGGCGTTGTAGACAAGGCGCTGGAAGCCATTCAAAAAGGAACGGACATTGTGACGGATACCAATATGGCAGGCGCGGGTATCAGCCATAAAATGGCGGAGCGGTTTGGCATTTCACTGCACTGCTATATGGCAGATGAAGCGGTGGCAAAGGAAGCGGCGGCGCGTGAAATTACCCGCGCGGCAGTCAGCGTGGAAAAAGCAGCAAAGCAGAATCCGGGCTGTATTATGGTAGTCGGCAATGCGCCGACGGCACTGATGAAAATACGGGAACTTTCAGATAAGGGCATATTTACACCGTCACTGGTTATCGGTGTACCGGTGGGTTTTGTAAATGTCGTTGAAGCAAAGGAAGAAATCATAGACAGCACGTTGCCCTATATTGTGGCAAAAGGAAGAAAAGGCGGCAGTAATGTAGCGGCGGCGATTGTAAATGCCCTGTTTTACATGGCGGCAGAGGACGATAAAGAATGGCGCAGATGTTAGAACGGTACGTGTATAAAAATCAGAAAAAAATGCGGTGCGGTTATACAACAGGCACATGTGCGGCTGCCGCGGCAAAAGCGGCGGCACAGATGCTTTTATCCGGCAGGAAAGTGACGGAAGTTTCTGTAAGAACGCCGTCAGACATTACGCTGACACTGCCGGTCTGTGAGATTCAGATGAAGGCACATGCCGTATCCTGTGCCGTGCAGAAAGACAGCGGCGATGACCCGGATATTACCAACAAAATCCTGATATTTGCCGAGGTTTCCTATATTCATAATAATAGTAATATGAATAAAAGCACGGACATGACTGTAAAAAAATGCGATACAGAATCAGAGCGGTCCGATACAGCCGCAGTAAAACCGCAGATGATCGTTGACGGCGGTGTGGGTATCGGGCGGATTACAAAAAAGGGACTGGCGCGCCCGGTCGGGGCGGCGGCGATTAATCCGGTGCCGCTAAAGATGATTGAGGCGGCATTAAAGGAAACGGCAGAAGCATTTGGCTATGAGGGCGGATTGCAGGCGGTGATTTCTGCGCCGCAGGGGGTGGAAATCGCAAAAAAAACATTTAACCCGCAGCTTGGTATTACAGGCGGCATATCTATTCTTGGAACAAGCGGCATTGTAGAGCCGATGAGTGAGCAGGCGCTGATTGACACAATCCGTACAGAGATGAAAATGCACCTGGCAGACGGGGAACAGACTCTTTTGATAACACCGGGTAATTATGGACAGGATTTTTTACATGAAACATTAAAAATTGAATTAAAAAGAAGTATTAAATGCAGTAATTTTATCGGGGATACGATTGATATGGGCTGTGAACTTGGGGCAAAAGGAATGCTTTTTGTCGGTCATATCGGAAAACTGGTCAAGCTGGGCGCGGGCATTATGAATACCCATTCCAAAATGGCGGACGGCCGCATGGAAATACTGGCAGCGTGTGCCGTGCGGGCAGGCGCCGGGATTGAAGCGGTGCGCAATATTTTAGACTGTGTGACGACCGATGCTGCACTGGAGCTTTTAAAAAATGAAAAGATACTCGGAAAGACAATGGAACAGCTTATGTTACAGATTGATGCCTGCCTGCAAAAAAGAGGCGGTGACAATATGCAGATAGGTGCAGTTGTCTTTTCCAATGAATACGGACTGCTTGGAAAAACAGAACAGGCAGACGAACTGCTTTTAAAAATCACGGCAGATGTAAGCAGTGAAAAATAAGGATTCTGCATGGCAGATAGGAAACGAGGAATAAATATATGGTTAAAATTATCGGAGCGGGACCGGGGGCAAAAGACCTGATTACGGTGCGCGGCATGCGTGCATTACAGGAAGCCGATGTCATTATCTATGCAGGCTCACTGGTCAATGAAGAATTATTGGAATATGCAAAAAAAGAATGTGAAATTTATAACAGTGCTTATATGAATCTGGACGAAGTCATTGATGTGATTGTAAAGGCAGAGCAGGCAGGGAAAAAGGTTGTCCGTCTGCACACGGGCGATCCGTCAATTTACGGTGCAATCCGCGAACAGATTGAAGTGCTTGCCACACACGGAATCCAGTGTGAAATCTGTCCGGGCGTCAGCAGCTTTTTAGCGGCGGCGGCGGCGCTAAATTGTGAATATACCGTACCGGAAGTATCCCAGACGGTCATTCTTACGAGAATGGAAGGAAGAACACCGGTGCCGGAAAAAGAAAAGCTTTCGCTTTTGGCACAGCACGGCGCTTCCATGGCTGTTTTTTTAAGTGCGGGACATTTAAAAGAATTGCAGGAACAGTTGTGTGAGGGAGCGTATACACCGGATACGCCGTGTGCGATTGTATACAAGGCAAGCTGGGCAGAACAGCAATGTATAAAAACAACGATAAAGGAACTTGAACAAAAAGCACTGGAAGCGGGGATTACAAAGACTGCACTGGTGCTGGTCGGTGACTTTTTAGGGGAACAATATGCTTTTTCCAAGCTGTATGACCCGACATTTCAGACGGAGTACCGCAAATGAGAACAATCATCATTGCATTTACACAGCCGGGCTTACAGCTTGCAAAAAAAGCGGCACAAAACACAGAAGGAACGGTAGAAATCTACGGACATGAGCGATGTACTGACGGCACAATTCATTCCTTTTATTCGGTCGGCGAAGTGATAAATGAGCAGTTTTATCAGTGTGACAGGATTTTATTTATCGGGGCGGCGGCGATTGCCGTGCGTGTGATAGCACCCTATTTGAAAAGCAAGACGACAGACCCGGCGGTGCTGGTGGCAGATGAGGACGGAAAATTCCTGATTTCACTGCTTTCAGGGCATATCGGCGGGGCAAATGAGTGGTGCAGTACATTGGCAGAACGGCTTGGCGCGGCACCGGTCATTACGACGGCAACCGATACACGCGGTATGTTTGCGGTGGATTTATTTGCAGGAAAACACAGGCTGCGCATTGTAAATCCTGTAATGATTCAGGACATTTCGGGGCGCATTTTAAATCATGAACCGGTTGGAATGACAGGAAATGATGAATATATAGACCTGTTAGAACAGGCGGAAAAGCAGTATCCGGGGCAGATACAGGTTACTAAAAATGAAAACGGAGAATTTGAAAGCGGAATCCAGATTATAACAGAGGAGCATGAAAAAGAAGTATTTTTACGGACTATAAAACTGGTGCCGATGAATCTGGCAGTCGGAATCGGCTGTAAAAAAGGAAAAAGTTTAAAAGAGATTGCGCAGGCGGTTTATACGACATTTGCGCAGAATGACCTGCTGATAGAGCGAATCGGTGTGATTGCATCTATCGACAGAAAGGCGCAGGAACAAGGAATTATCAGTTTTGCAAAACAGATGAAAGTGCCGTACCGGACGTATGCGGCACAGGAATTAGAACAGCAGGCGGGTACATTTACGGCATCGTCCTTTGTAAAGGGGCAGATGGGTGTGGATAATGTCTGCGAGCGGAGTGCCTGTGCGGCCTCCGGCGGCGGAGAAAAAATAGTGGCAAAAACCGCCTGTGACGGTATTACGGTTGCGGTTTATAAAATAAAAAGAAATGAGGAGTAAAATGCTTAAAATAGTAGGATTTGGAAGCGGTTCAAAGGAAAATATGACACTGGAAGCGGTCAGGGCAATACAGGATTCGCAACTGGTGGTGGGATTTCGGACTTATGTGGAATTATTAAAACAGTATTTTCCGGATAAACAGTATTATTCAACCAATATGATGCAGGAGCGGGAACGCTGTCAGTATGCCATCGACAGGGCAAAAGAGGGAAAAGAAACGGTGCTGGTGTGCAGTGGGGACAGCGGTGTATACGGCATGGCGAGTCTGGTTTATGAACTGGCAGAAGAATCCGTGCAGATTCAGGTAATATCCGGTGTGACGGCGGCAAACAGCGGTGCGGCATGTCTTGGCGCGCCGTTATCCCACGACTTTGCGGTGATTAGTTTAAGTGACTGCATGACACCGTGGGAACTCATTGAAAAGCGCCTTCTGGCGGCGGCAGAAGCAGACTTGGTCATCTGCCTGTACAATCCGTCAAGCCGCCGCAGGGCAGGCTATTTAAAGAAAGCCTGTGAAATTGTAGAAAAAGCACAGTCACCGGATACGGTCTGCGGTTATGTAAAAAATATCGGACGGGACGGACAGGAAACGGGCGTTCTTTCTTTAAAAGAATTGGCAGAATTTGAAGCAGATATGTTTACGACTGTCTATATCGGAAACAGCCGGACAAAGGTGATTGGCGGGAAAATGGTAACACCGAGAGGGTATCAGGTACGATGAGCATGAAAAAAATTGTCCTGTTTGCCGGAACGACCGAGGGACACCGGCTCTGTGAATGTTTTGTGCAGAATAAATGGCAGGCAGAGGTTTTTGTGGCAACAGAATACGGCAGGGAAATTCTTCCGCAGGCACCGAATCTGCATATTCATGCCGGACGGCTGGACATGAAGCAGATTTACAGTCAGCTTACGCAGATTCGCCCGGTGTGTGTGCTTGATGCAACACATCCATATGCAGATGAGGTGACAAAAAATATCAAAGAAGCCTGTCAGACAGCAGGGTTTCCCTATATGCGGATACTGCGGGAAAATACGGATATGACGGAAAATGTAACCGGCAGTGCAAAGGCGCATATCCGCGTGGCAGACAGTATGCGTGAAGCGGTGGATTTGTTAAATGACAAGCCGTATCTTGAAAAGAATATTCTGCTGACAACAGGAAGCAAGCATTTACCGGATTACACAAAGATACAGGATTATCAGAACCGTGCCTATTTAAGACTGCTTCCCAGTCCTGAAATGCTTCAGAAGGCGGTTGATACGGGATTTCTGCCGGCACATTTAATTGCAATGCAGGGACCGTTTTCACAGGAATTAAATGTTGCATTGATAAAACAGTCAGGTATCGGCGTACTTGTCACAAAGCAATCCGGCAAAAGCGGCGGGTTTGAAGAAAAAATATCTGCCGCAGAACAGACAGGAACGGATGTTATCGTGATTAAAAGACCAAAGCAGGAAGACGGAAAAAATCTGTCCGAGGCAGAAGCGGAACTAAAAAAATTAATGACATAAGTGTGTAAATGAATTTTGCCGCTTATAGATGTGATAATGGAGAAAAACATGAAACAGGTAACAATAGCCGGAATGGGGCCGGGCAGTGCAGGCTGCATGACACAGGAGGTCTGCCGGGCAGTAAAACAGGCAGACGTTTTAATCGGTTCAGAACGCCTGATTGCGCCGTATACAGATCAAAGAACGGTTAAAGCGGTGACGGCGGCAGAGATTCTGCGGGTAGTTGAAAATGAAGACGGGGAGCATTTTACGGTGCTGATGTCGGGAGATACCGGATTTTACAGTGGGGCGAAAAAACTGGTTGAGCAGTTAAACGGAAAATATGCGTACCGGATTCTGCCGGGCATTTCCTCTGTAATATATTTTGCGGCAAAAATCGGTGTGGCATGGGAGCAGGCGCAGTTTGTCAGCCTGCATGGAAAGAAACAGCCGTATCTTCCGGTGATTATGCAAAATGAGTACACTTTTTTTCTGACACAGGGAAATACCGCGGAAATCTGCACCCGCATTGCAGAGGCAGGCTTGGGAAATGTCCATGTCTGGATTGGTGAAAATCTTTCTTATCAGAATGAAAAAATTATGCACGGAAGTGCAAAAGAATTAACGGCATATCAGGCGGCAGGGCTGTCGGTTATGGCAGTACATAATCCGAAGCCGGGAGCATTTACAGGAACCGGACTGCCGGATGACTGCTTTATCCGCGGCGGTGTGCCGATGACAAAGCGGGAAATCCGCGCAAGCGTGGTGAGCCGCATAGCACCTGCAAAGAACGCCTGTATTTACGATATCGGTGCAGGAACCGGCTCTGTCACCGTGGAACTTGCAATGCAGGCTTTATACGGGTGCGTTTATGCAGTTGAAAGGACAGAAGAAGGGTGCAGTCTGATTGCGCAGAATGCGCATAAATTCGGACTGGATAACATACAGGTGGTGCATGGCAGTGCCGCCGGTGTACTGGAAGAACTGCCTGCGCCGGACGCGGTATTTGTCGGCGGAAGCGGCGGAGAACTGGAAGACATTTTTAAAATCATTTTAAAGAAGAATTCGCATGTACGCATTGTAATAACGGCAGTTACATTAGAAACGGTACAGGAAGCGGTACGGCTGTTGGAGCAGAACGGATTTGATACGCCACAGATTGTACAGATTGCCGTGACGGAAGTTAAAAAAAGGGGACAGTATCATATGCTGTCTGCCAATAATCCTGTATTTATAATAGAAGGGAGCAGTGTCAGATGAGCCGGATAATGATTGCGGGAACCGGAAGCGGGAGCGGAAAGACAACGATTGTCTGCGGATTATGCCAGTGCATAAAAGATTTAGGACGGACACCGTCCGCCTTAAAATGCGGTCCGGATTATATAGATGCGATGTTTCATTCGCGTGTGTTAAAAATGCGTACCGGCAATTTAGACAGCTGGTTTTGTGATAAAACAATGATTCGCACACTGCTTGCAAAGAAAGAAAAAAGCAGTGACATCACAGTGATTGAAGGTGTTATGGGCTATTATGACGGCGCGGGTTTCAGTACAAAGGGGAGTTCCTTTGAAATTGCTCAGATAACGGATACACCGGTGATTTTAATTGTAAACTGCCGTGGTATCAGCAATTCTGTCGGGGCAGTGTTAAAGGGATTTACGACATTTCAGGAAAATTCGCAGATACGCGGAGTTATCTTTAATCAGATGTCGGAAAAACTCTATCCGCAGGCAAAAAAAGCGGCACAGGAACTGGGACTGATTCCGCTGGGCTTTCTGCCGTATAAAAAGGGTGGAGCATTGGAAAGCCGTCATCTGGGGCTGGTTACAGCAGATGAAGTCGTGCATTTTAAAGAAAAAATCGACACGATAGCCGCGCAGATGAAAAAAAGCCTTGATTTAGAGGGAATCCTTGCGCTGGCAGAAACCGCAGTGCCGCTGAAAGAAAACGAAGATATCAGAGAAGCAGAGGAAAAGGAAAAAGAGCCGGTAACGGCATTGGACAAGCCGGAAAGCACGGGTTTACAGGATACGGCAGGAAATAAACTCCGCATAGCTGTGGCAAAAGACGCCGCTTTCTGCTTTTTATATGAAGATAATTTAGAGTATCTGCGGGCAAACGGGTGTGAATTGGTGTTTTTTAGTCCGCTGTCCGATAAAAAACTACCGGAGAAAATAGACGGATTACTGCTTTATGGCGGATATCCTGAATTATATACAAAAGCTTTGTCCGAAAATGAAACACTGAAAAGTGAAATTAAAGAGCAGATACTGGGCGGACTGCCGTGTATTGCGGAATGTGGCGGATTTTTATATCTGCATGAAACACTGGAAACACCGGAAAAAGAACGTTTTCCGATGTGCGGCGTGATTGCGGGAAACGGATTTGGGACAGGAAAGCTCTGCCGCTTTGGCTATATGACACTCACGGCGCAAAAGGACACAATGCTTGCGGCAAAGGGCGAAACGATTCGCGCGCATGAATTTCACTACTGGAACAGTGATAATATCGGTGCGGATTATGAGATTACAAAGGCTTCGGATAACACTGCGGCATCCGGCGGTTATGGAACGGATACGCTTTATGCGGGATTCCCGCACATTTATTTTTACGGAAATGAAGCGGCGGCAAAGCGTTTTTTAAAAGCCTGCGAGATGTATCATGAAAATAACATAAAAGATGTTCATGCCATATCTTATGGCATGGAAGAAAAAAACGATATTTATAGAATTTTCCCGGACCTGGCAGAGGCGGGTGGACTGGATAAAAATGCCGTTAAACAGGCGCAGAAGCATTGGAACAGCATTGCCAAGCCGCTGTACGGACTTGGAAAAATGGAGCAGCTCATTACACAGATTGCAGGGATACAAAACACACCCAATGTAGCGATTGACAAGCGTGCGGTGATTGTCATGTGCGCGGATAACGGCATTGTGGAAGAAGGGGTCACACAGACCGGGCAGGAAGTGACGGCAGTGGTAAGCTGTAACATGGCAGACGGCATTTCAAGCGTCTGTAAAATGGCGGATTATGCCTATGCAGAAGTGATTCCGGTAAATATCGGCATTGCCGCAGACTGCCTGCCGGACGGAACAGATGTCAATTCCTATCCGAGACTTTTAAACCGCCGGATTATGGCGGGAACAAAAAATTTCTTAAAAGAGCCTGCGATGTCAGAGGAGCAGCTCACACAGGCAGTTTACACAGGAATGAACGTGGTAAAATCGTGCAAAGAGCAGGGATACCAATTACTTGCAACCGGCGAAATGGGTATCGGAAATACGACCACAAGCACAGCACTTGCCTGTATTCTGCTGGATTTAAACCCGCAGGAAGTCACGGGACGCGGTGCGGGGCTGGACAATGCGGGATTGAAAAGAAAGACAGAAGTCATTGCAGAGGCACAACACTTGTATACAAAATACAAAAAAAATCCACTCTGTCTGTTACAGCAAATCGGCGGGCTGGACATTGCAGGTCTTGTCGGTGTCTTTCTGGGCGGTGCGGTTTACCGGATACCTGTGATTGTTGACGGTGTTATATCGGCGGTTGCCGCGCTGATTGCCGTGTCTGTTTTTCCGGCGGCACGGGATTTTATCATTGCATCTCATCAGGGAAAAGAACCGGCGATGAAAGCATTGTTAAAAGCCCTTGAAAAAGAAGCCGTTCTCTTTGCGGAGCTTGCATTGGGCGAGGGAACAGGCGCGGTCATGCTGTTTCCGCTGTTAGATATGGCAATGCGCGTATACCGGGAAAACACGACATTTGAAGATATACAGATTGAAGCTTATGAGGATTATAAAAAATGTTAATTTTAATTACAGGTGCCAGTGGGAGCGGCAAATCCGAATATGCGGAAAAAATCTGCTGTGAACTTGCGGGCAGTGCAAAAAAATATTATATTGCAACCATGCAGCCCTACGGTGCAGAGGGTACACAAAGAATCCGCCGTCATCATGCATTGCGGCAGGGGAAAGGCTTTGAAACGATAGAGCAGTACCAAAATGTCAGCAAGGCATTTGATAAAGTGCAGACAGAAGCTGTGTCACACGCAGCGCAAAATGAGAAGCCGGTGGTACTGTTAGAATGTCTTTCAAATCTTATGGCAAATGAATGTTTTGAAGAGGGCGGAACACCCGATGCTGTATTTTCAGACTGTATACAGCTTTACAGACAGTGCCGTCATCTTGTGATTGTAACGAATGAAATTTTTTCAGACGGCTGTCTGTACGACAATACGACAACGGATTATATCACACGGCTGGGACGGTTAAATACACAGCTTGCGCAGGAAGCCGACTGTGTGGCAGAGGTGGTCTATTCGATTCCTGTATATTGGAAAGGGTCGTATGAGCTGATTCAAAAGAGTTTGCCGCTGTAAAAATAGCACTGCTGTCAGGCAAAATATTTAAAGGGGCAGAAAAAGCGTAAACAGTATAAAAGAAGGAGGAACGGGCAGAAAAAATGAATTGGGTAAAATCACTTATCATCGCATTTTCGATGTATTCTAAAATTCCAATGCCGCATCTGAATCTGGAAGAAAAAGATATGCGGTATGTTATGGGATTTTTTCCGCTGGTCGGATTGGTGCTTGGTGCGTGTCAGTTTATATGGTATAAGCTGTCAGTATTTTTAGGCGTGCCAAACGTCAGCCGGGCATTGATTTTTCTGGTACTGCCGGTGATTGTTACAGGCGGGATTCATGTGGACGGTTATATGGATACCAGTGATGCGATTCATTCATACGGTGACAGGGAGAAAAAACTTTCTATATTAAAGGATTCCCATATCGGGGCATTTGCGGTTATCCGCCTGCTGGTATACAGTGCGGTTTATTTTGCGGCACTTTTCTGGATGGCAGAGCAGGGAAAAGAACAGGCATTTCTGCTTTTTGCGGGCATATTTTATTTGTCACGGATACTCAGCGGATTTGCGGCGGTTAATTTCCGTGGTGCAAGAAAAAACGGGATGCTGTATACATTTACCAGTGTGACGGACCGTTACCGTGTCAATGCGCTGTTAGGCATACAGTTTGTCATCTGCCTGGTTGGAATGGGGCTGGTTGATATTTACAAGACCGATGCGGTATTCCTTGCCGCAGGGCTTGTGCTGTGTTATTACAGACATATGGCATATAAAGAATTTGGCGGTGTAACGGGCGACTTAGCGGGCTATTTTTTGTGCGCGAGTGAATTGTGCATGACGGTGGTACTGGCGTGTGTGAATATTTTGTAATTGCGGGCGTAACAGTTTTGTATCGCATGCGGCACAAAACTGCATTTATGTAGAATTGCATTTATGTAAACATGCAATAGAGTTATATCGGCAGATGAGAAATCGACTGCGCGGAATTTTAAGTGCTGTTTTGCAACAAGGCTGATGAGATTAACCGTAAATGGATTGTAGTAGGAACGGAGAAATATGGAAGTATATTTTGGCGGGGCTTTTCAGGGAAAGCTTGATTATGTATTAAAGAAAAAAGGAAATTTAAAGGTGGCGGACGGCAGGGACTGTGATGAAAAGCGGTTACAGTCGGCGGATGTTGTCAATCACCTGCATTTATTGATTCAAAGGCGGATAGCGGCGGGAGAATCGACAGATACGCTTATTGATGAGCTATATGCCGTCAATCCGCAGATGATTCTGATTTGTGATGAGGTCGGAAGCGGAATTGTGCCGCTGGAACGAAAAGACAGGATTTACAGGGAAGCTGTCGGACGTGTGCTGTGTGCGGCAGTGGCAAAATCCGACAGGGTGGAGCGGATTTTATGCGGAATCGGACAGTGCCTGAAGCAGGAATCAGCAGGAATCAGCAGGAATCAGCAGGAATTACAAAATAGCGCGGGGAAAGCCTGCGGGAGGTGAGGTCGTATATGAAGATTGTGCTGATTCGGCACGGAGCAACAAAGGGAAATCTTGAAAAACGATATATCGGAAGAACAGACGAGGATTTATGCGGTGAGGGCATAAAGAAACTGAAAGAAGATACGTGCGCAGGCATTTATCCGCCGGCGCAGGCGGTCTTTTCCAGTCCGATGAAGCGGTGTCTGTCTACGGCAGAATGTATTTATCCGGTACAGACACCGCAGATTGTATGGGATTTCAGAGAGTGTGATTTCGGGCTTTTTGAAGGGAAGAATTATAAAGAACTGACAGGAAATCCGCAGTATCAGCAGTGGATTGACAGCAACGGCACACTGCCGTTTCCGGGCGGGGAAGCTTTGACGGATTTTAAGAAAAGAAGTGTCTGTGCATTTTTGGAAACGGTTTCAAAATCGGAAAGCATTTTAAAAGGGCAGGTAACATCGGGAAAACAGGACGACACTACAGTGGCATATGTCGTTCACGGCGGTACAATCATGGCGGTATTGTCGGAATTGTACGGCGGGGACTATTATGATTATCACTGTGGCAACGGGGAAGGATATTTGTGCAGTCTGACAAAAGATAAAAAGCTGTCGGTGATAGGAAAAATAAGCGCCCGAAATGGTTGTGAAATCCACGGTACAGTGCTAGAATAAAAATGTTAATAAATCAATGGAATACAGCCGCCCACAGGAGTGGATTCGTATTTTCAGACGGTAATAAGTTGAAATAACAAATCAGGAGGACAAAATGGTTAAGCATGTTATTTTGTGGAAATTAAAAGAAGAATTTTCGGCAGAGGAAAAACAGCAGATTAAAGCCGGAATCAAAGAAGGACTGGAAGGCTTAGCCGGACAGATTCCGGGCATGACAGAAATCAAAGTCAATATTGACGGTCTGCCAAGTTCTACAGTTGATGTAATGTTGGATTCGACATTTGAAACAGCGGAAGCATTGAAAAATTACAGCACCCATCCAAAGCATGTAGTAGTGGCTGATAACAAAGTAAGGCCGTATACAGCAGTCCGCTCCTGCATGGATTATGAAATCTAAGGCAGGATAAGATGCAGTATTTTTGGTGTCAGACCGGTGCGGTTGCACTGGGATTTTTACTGGATTTAATTTTTGGTGACCCGCATTGGCTGTACCACCCGGTACAGCTAATCGGCAGTCTTATTTCAAAACTTGAAAAAGTTTTATTAAAGGATACAGATTCCGATAAAAAGAAGTTTAGAAACGGTGCGGTGCTTGCGGTGCTTGTAACCGCATTGACAGGCGCTGTGACAATATTGATTTTATTTATCTGTTACCGCATTTCCATGACGGCGGGTTTTATCGTGGAATCCGTCATGTGTTATCAGATTCTTGCAGTCAAATCATTAAGGGTAGAAAGCATGAAAGTCTATGCGGCATTAAAGCAGGACGGTCTGCCTGCGGCAAGAACGGCAGTTTCCATGATTGTCGGACGGGATACCGCACAGCTTGACGAACACGGCATTGTGCGTGCGGCAGTGGAAACGGTTGCGGAAAATACGTCAGACGGTGTGATTGCACCGTTATTTTATATGTTTTTTTTCGGTGCGGCAGGCGGTTTTATCTATAAAGCAGTCAACACCATGGATTCCATGATTGGTTATAAAAATGATAAATATCTGTATTTCGGGCGGTTTGCGGCAAAGCTTGATGATGTCTTAAATTTTATTCCGTCAAGAATCGGCGGTGTATTAATGGTTTTATCGGCGGGAATTGCCTCACTGGCAGAAAAAAACGGCGAAAAGCACTACAGCATGAAAAATGCGTGGAAAATTTTTCTGCGCGACAGAAAAAAGCACAGCAGTCCGAATTCCGCCCAGACGGAAGCTGCGTGCGCCGGTGCATTAATGGTCGCTTTATCAGGCGATAATTATTATTTCGGAAAGCTTGTAAAAAAGCCGCAGATAGGCGATGCCGTCTGTCCGCTGGAAGCAGAAGATATTAAAAGAAGCCACGTACTGCTGTATATTTCTGCGTTTTTAATGGTGGCTGCGGTACTGGGGCTTAGGGTGGTGTTCTTTCTGATGATATGACACTGGAAGAAGCGCGGGAAGAAAGGCTGAATACAATAAAGCTGAATAAACCAACAGCCTTATCCGCACAATTCGGATAAGGCTGTTTTTTATGGGTGATTATCAGGTTACTGAATTTTTAATGAAACGCACTTCCGTAAAACAGCCGTTTCATAAAATTATACATGCCCTTCTGCCATACATCACCGTCATGACCGCCCTCTGTTTCATAGAAAATGTGTTCGATAGACTTTTCGGTTAAAATGCGGTCATATTCAGCCCCGAAACGGCAGAAGTAACCGTGTTAGTCTTTGCCGTGCCTGTACCTGCGGACTGTCCGCACCCGGCAAGCAGGACAGAAACAGTTGTAGAAAGCGCGGCGGTGGTAAGAGCAGTTTTATAAAAATATTTTTTCAACATTGTAAATCCCTTCCTAAACAATATTTATACTATTAAAATTTACATCGTATAAGAATTTCTATGATAAAAATAGTGTAATACTTAAAGTTAAGTTTAAGTCAAGCCCTTACAGGAGATTTATTGTGAAATCACCTTCCGCATGGTATAATATGCGTAAGCAATGAGCCGTGCCGGACGAAAGTCTAAGGAAAAACTGTGCTTGCACAAAGCACTTTTAGACGATTTTATCTGATAGGACGAACACTCGACAGAGCAGGAAAGTTAGGCAATCCTGTTCCTGCACGGCGGGGTAAGAGAGAAAGCAAAGCATACAGACAGGAGGCAGGCATGCAGAGAGAAATACACGGCGGAAATGTATATGGCAGAGAGGTACGGCTGGATTTTTCCGTCAATATCAATCCACTGGGCATGCCACAGGGAGTAAGGCAGGCAATTACGGAATACACGGCATGGGACGAAACGTATCCGGATATTGAATGTACGGATTTGCGCAGGGCGATAGCACAAAAAGAAGGGATTGCGCCGGAGCAGATTCTTTGTGGAAACGGAGCATCGGAACTGCTGATGGCAGTTGTGCGTGCCGCCGCACCGGAAAAATGTGCCATAGCGGCACCGTCATTTTCAGGATATGAGCGTGCGGTGCGTGCCGCAGGGGCAGAGCCGGTATTTTATGAGCTTTCACATGACACGGGTTTTGGTTATGAAACAGTCTGTGACCGCTTGTCAAAAATGACGGTTCAGATGCTTTTTTTGTGCAATCCGAATAATCCCACGGGAAATACAATCCCGGAGCAGATTTTGACGGAAATTTTACAGTTTTGTGCATCAAAAAAAATCCGGGTTGTCGCAGATGAATGTTTTCTGCGGTTTCACCCGCATTATGAAAAAATGAGCTGTAAGCGCTTTTTAAAACAGTACCCGAATCTGCTAATCGTCAACGCATTTACAAAGTTTTATGCAATGGCGGGACTGCGGCTGGGGTATCTGATGACCGGGGATTTGTCATTGCTTCATGCGGTGGCACAGCAGCTTCCTGAGTGGAATGTGTCGTCAATCGCACAGCGTGCAGGAATTTCGGCATTACAGGATACAGAATATGAAAAGCGGACAAGGCAGTTGATTGAAAAGGAACGCCGATATCTGATACAGGAATTTTTAAAAATGGGTTGTACCGTATTTCCGTCCGAAGCGGATTATATTACATTCCGACTGCCGCAGGAAAAGACAGGATTTTTATTAAAGGAGCGGCTGTTAGAGGGGAAAATACTGATTCGCTCCTGTGCAAATTACAGGAATATGCCGCCGGACTGTTACCGCATTGCGGTAAAACAGCATGCAGATAATGAGGAGCTGGTCAGACAGGTTTGGCGGATTCTGATACAATGAATATCTGACAGCGCAGGGAAAGGATTTTAAAGAACCATGGCAAAAAATCTTATGGTGCAGGGGACGATGTCCAATGCGGGGAAAAGTATTGTCACCGCGGGAATTTTAAGAGTGTTAAAGCAGGACGGATACCGTGTAGCACCGTTTAAATCGCAGAATATGGCATTAAATTCTTATATCACAAAGGACGGACTGGAAATGGGAAGGGCACAGGTTATGCAGGCAGAGGCGGCAGGAATAGAGCCGTGTGTGCAGATGAATCCCATTTTATTAAAACCCACCAGTGATGTAGGCTCGCAGGTTATTGTAAACGGTGTTCCGCTGAAAAACATGCCTGCAAAGGAATATTTTAAATATAAAAAAAAGCTGATACCCGATATTTTAAGTGCCTATGAAACATTAGACAGGCAGTATGATGTGATTGTACTGGAAGGTGCGGGAAGTCCGGCGGAAATTAATTTAAAACAGGACGATATCGTCAATATGGGCATGGCGGCACTGGTAGATGCACCAGTGCTTTTAGTGGGGGATATTGACAGGGGCGGCGTGTTTGCACAGCTGGCAGGAACACTGATGCTGTTAGAGGAAGAAGAACGCAGGCGCGTAAAGGGACTGGTGATGAATAAGTTTCGCGGCGATAAAAAAATACTGGAACCGGGATTAGACCAGCTTTATGATATCTGCCATGTGCCGACAATCGGCGTGATTCCGTATACCAGACTGGATATTGAGGAAGAAGACAGTCTGGCAGAAAGCCTTTTACAGACGGCACTGCCGGACGAAACGGATATGCGGCTTGATATTGCGGTGATTCGTCTGCCGCACATTTCTAATTTTACGGACTTGGACGCGCTGGCACGGCTTGACGGTGTGCGCGTACGGTATGCAGACCGTGCGGAACAGATTCAGACACCGGATTTACTGATTCTTCCGGGCACGAAAAATACGATTGACGATTTGAAATGGCTTCGTCGCACCGGACTGGAAAGCCCGATTTTAAACTGTGCCAGAAAAGGAATTCCGGTATTGGGGATTTGTGGCGGCTATCAGATGTTAGGCAATGAAATTGACGACAGCTGTGGGGCAGAAACGGGAGAGGTAGTTCCGGGGCTTGGACTGCTTCCGGTAAAAACCGTTTTTTCATTAGAAAAGCACAGAACCCGCGTAAAAGGTCGGATTTGTGCGCAATCCGGCATCTGGGGCAGCGTTTCGGGCTGTGAATGTACCGGTTATGAAATCCATATGGGCGAGAGCCGTATTTGCGAAGAAAATGCGCAGGGATTTATACAGCTTACCAATCAATCGGATTTATCAACACGCGCAGACGGCTGTGTCCGTGAAAATGTAGCAGGGACATATCTGCATGGGATTTTTGACGAGGTGGGATTTTGCGGGCGGCTCATAGAAACACTGTGCCGGCAGAAAGGCATGAATTCGGCTGTGTCCGGGCAGATGAGTTTTTGGGAATACAAACAAAGAGAATATGATAAGTTAGCCGATGTGATTCGTGAAAATATGGATATGGAATATCTGTACCGTGTAATGGGGCTGGCATAAAATAAAATCCGGAAACTGCTTTTCATCATGCAGTTTCCGGATTTTTTATCCAACACATCTTTAACGGATTATTCCAACACAAGCAGAAGTGCCATTTTAAATCTGCCGTTTGCGGTTACGCTGTGAAGACCGTTCTTTTCAAAACGGAAACATTCACCGGCGCTGATTTCATAGTCTAATCCTTCATAGCCGATTGTCGCTTTGCCTTCCAGTGCGAAAACAATCGCATTGCCCGGTGCGCGGTGCGGTGTAAGACCTGTGCCTTCATCAAATGCCATTAACACATATTTCATTGATGGGTTGCTGGCTACGTCCATGTTGGCGATACTGCCTTCTTCATAAGAAATTAAATCTTTCAGTGCGAATACTTCATTTGTTTTTACATTTGCGTTCATAATGTTCTCCTTTTCAAAAATAATTTCAGTGTATACCAGTCCGTTTTCTGTCTGCATACCGCACAAAGTCTTTTCAGGGACAATGAGTGCCGTGCCGGGGGTGGCAAAAACATTTTTCGGTTCTTCACCCAGAAGAAATGTTCCGCTTCCGGCGTCTGTGATATACATGGTCATTCTGTCATAGCTTTCCTGACTGATAGAGGTTCCTGCACCCATTGAAAAATAGGTGATTTTATTGACCGTGCCAAGTCTGGAATCTCTTGAAACGGTCATGCCGTCCCGTATGGGACGCATATTTTCAATCGTAAATACCGGATTCAATAAGCTGTCCTCCTTTATTTTATTGTGCAAATCTATTATTGCCGTTTTTTTAAATATACACTACAATGGAGCAAAAAGGAAGTACGCACATTTAAGTTATATACTTACCTAAAGGTAAGTATATCCGCAGATTCCACCGAAAGTAGAGTACAGCCTGTCAGAACGCGGCAAATCCCTGATACCGATACTTGTTTCCATGTGTGAGTGGGGCGGAAAACATAAAAATGATTTGATAGATTAAATTGACAGTGCATATAGAGAATAAAAATGAGCAAAAGGAGTGCGAAAAAAATGAGTAAACAAACGTTTACACCCAACAAAATTATTTCTTATTTTAAGACAGAGAGGGTTGTTTTACTGATTGTAACGGTGTCCGGGCTGATTTATAACTTAGGTCTGCTTGCGGGACCGTGGTTTGAAGGACGGATGACCGGCTGTCTGATTGACATTTTAAATGGAAGAAAGACATTTTATAATATGCTCATTCTGGTGGGATGTTACGTGCTTTCCATTGCGGTTGTGCAGGTGTCCCGCTATATCAAGCGTTTTTATGTCAGACGTTTTGCCAACAACGTCAACCGCCGTATGAAAGGTATTCTTTACGCCAGTCTGGTCGAAAAAAGCAGACCGGAGTTAAAGGAGCAGGGAACGGGCGATATTATGACAAAGGCGATATTGGACGTTGATGACTGTGTAGAGGGTATGCGGAAATTTACGACAGAAATATTTGATACCGGCATTGCACTTGCCGCGTATGCGGGCATGTTGTTGTATTACGACTGGCGTCTTGCCCTGCTTTCCATGCTGTTTCCGCCGGTATCTTATCTGCTTGCCGAAAAAATGAAGGCCATTGTACAGCGGACCGGTGTGGTATACAAGGAACAGTCCGGTGCGTTAAGTTCGGCAACCTTAGACAGGGCAGAAAATGCCATTACTTACAGGGTGTTTGGCTGTGAACAGCAGCGTAAACAGGCTTATGAGGAAAATTTAACGGCATACGAAAAAGCTGCAGTCAGCGCAAATATCTGGAATACGATGATGCCGCCGCTTTATAAGGTCATTTCAATGACAGGTGTGCTGTTTATTTTATATTTCGGTGCGGCAAATGTGCTTGGAACAGGCTGGAAAGTCTGGACGGCTGCAATTTTTACAACATTTTTATCCTGTTTTACAAAGCTGTCCGTCAAATCCTCCAATGCGGCAAAATTATTCAATGCCGTGCATAAGGCACAGGTTTCATGGAAGCGTATTAAGCCGCTGATGAATCCGGTGATAGAAAATGAAAAGCCTGAAATCCGGACGGTTTCACAGTTATCGGTACAGGAGCTTACATTTGCGTATCCTGATGGTGAAAATATATTTGAAAACATTTCCCTTGCGGCAAAGCCTGGAGATATTATCGGTGTGACCGGAGCGGTTGCGTGCGGAAAATCTACTTTCGGCAAGGCATTTCTCGGAGAATATCCGTATCAGGGCAGCATCACGGTTGACGGTAAAGAGCTGGGCAGTCTGGACAGAAGACAGCACGCGGGCATTATCGGTTATCTGGGACATGCCCCAGAGTTATTTAATGATACTATTGAAAACAATATTTTAATGGGAGAAAATAAAAATGTATCCGATTACCTGAAACTGGTCTGTTTTAATGAAGAAGTACAGGCAATGCCGGACAAAGAAAATACAATGGTCGGAAACGGCGGCGTGCGGCTCTCCGGCGGTCAGGCACAGCGCCTTGCGCTGGCAAGAACGCTCTGTCATAAACGTCCGGTACTCATTTTAGACGACCCGTTTTCGGCACTCGATAAAGACACCGAAAAACAGATTTTTGCAAATCTGAAAAAATATATGGCAGACGGCATTGTGATAATAATATCACACAGACTGTATCTGTTCCCGCAGATGAATCAGGTAATCTGGCTGGAAAATGGACAGGCAGTAACCGGTACGCATGAAAAACTGATGCAGGAGATACCGGAATACGCACAGCTTTACCATGCGCAGGAAGGAGGAAGTATTTATGAACAGTGATTGTGGAAACATTATCAGACAGACTGTAAAGAAAAATGTTCTTCTGGCAGTGGGAATTGTTATCGCAGTGTGCGGAGCCGTTGTCATATCCCTGCTTCCGCCGCTTGTACTGGCAAAAATAATTGATGCCATGACACAAAAACAGAATGTCGGCTTTACCTTTGTGGCGCTTTATTTCGGGCTGACGGCGCTGACAGGTGTTATGGAAGCGTCAAGAGAAGGATTTCTGACGGTATTCGGACAGAAAATCACACATGCATTAAGAAGCAGTCTTATGGAAAAGTTTACAAGACTGACGGCAGACAGTTTAAACAAACAGGAACCGGGCGCACTGGTATCACGGTTTGTCGGTGATGTGGATACGGTAGAAAATCTGTTTACATCGGGCATTATCAGTATGTTTGCGGATGCCTGCCGCATCATCAGTATTCTGGCAGTCATATGGTTTCAGAATAAGGGACTTGCGCTTGTACTGTTTATTTTACTGCCGTTTCTGTTCTGGTTTACACGATATGTCCAGAAAAATATGTTAGCTGCGCAGGTTGAAAACCGCCGTGCGGTCAGCCGTGCTTCCGGTCATGTGCCGGAAACCCTGCATAATATCCGTACGATTCACAACCTTTCCAAAGAAAATTATATGGAAAAACGATATGACGAATATATCCAGCAAAGCTATCATGCCATGGAAAAGACCAACTTTTACGATGCGATCTATTCACCGGTCATTTTAATTTTAAATGCGGTTGTTGTTGCGCTAGTCATGCTTTTGTCCGCTTCCGGCAGTCCTAAGGTTCTGACACTGTTTGGTATGTCAGCCGGTACGGCGGTTGCAGTTATGAATTACATTTCGCAGATATTTACACCGCTTGAAAGTCTTGGCATGGAGATTCAGACCATTCAGTCTGCCATTGCGGGTGTGCAGAGAATCAATGAATTTTTTGCACTGCCGGAGCCTGCACCAAAACAGCATGAAAATACAGCAGATTCAAAACCGGTACAAAATAACGGTAAATCCTTTGTTGAATTTCGGGACGTCACCTTTGGTTATGACGAACATACGGTGTTAAAGCATTTAAGCTTTCAGGTAGAGGAAGGTGAGCAGATTACACTTTCAGGCAGAACCGGTGCCGGAAAAAGTACGGTATTTAAGCTGCTTCTGGGACTTTACGAACCGGGTGAGGGCAGTGTGTGGATTGACGGCAGAGAGGCAGCAGCGATTGACCGGAAGGACAGACGTTCATTGTTTGGCTATGTAGAGCAGTCATTTCACAGAGTAGCGGGAACGGTCAAAGACCAGATTACGCTGTATGATGAAAAGATTTCCATGGAAAATGTAAAAGAAGCGGCAGAACTGACGGGACTGCATGATACAATTATGCACCTCCCGGACGGATATGACACCATCTGTACACCAGAACTGTTTTCACAGGGACAGTGGCAGCTTTTATCCATAGCGCGTGCGGCGGCGGCAAGACCGAAGCTTTTGTTATTGGATGAAATCACGGCAAATCTTGATGCCGAAACGGAAAAAGAAGTGCTTGAAGCGCTAAAGAGAGTATCCGAAAACAGAACGGTTATCTCCATTTCACACAGAGTATCCGCAAAAATGGGAAGAATCATTCCGATTGAGCAGAAACTATAGGAATAAAAGCGGATTTTATAACCGGCGGAAGTATGTTATACTAAAATACAACATACGCAAGGCGCACGTTACAGGCAGGAGAGAAGAAGCCTGTACATGTGCGGCAAAACAGTGCGGGTAAAAGAGAGGGAAATCAGATGATACGGTGTAATAACTGCGGAGCGGATATTGAGGAAACACAGACACAATGCCCATACTGCCATGCCATGCAGTATGAAGCATCGGAAAAAGAGTACATGAATCACCTGTACAAAATGAATGATACCATGGACGGACTTGATGAAAATGCAAACCGTTATATCCGGAACAGAATCATTTGTCATGCTGTCATTACGCTGGCGGCGGTTGCAGCAGCACTGCTTGTCGGGACTGCGTGGGGATATACAAAATATCGTTCTTATTATAATTCGGCTTCGGAACGCAGAGAGATTGCAGAGGGCATGGCATGGTATGATGAAAATGTGCCGCAGATAAATGAAGCCTACGAGCAGGGAAACTTTGCAGACATTAGTGAAGTGACGGCAGATTCTTATAAAAATAAAATATTACAGCAGTGGAAACATTATAATATTTTATATATTTATAAATATGCGTATTCAGATACACTGCGCTATGATGATAAAATCGCACAGGGAACGCCGCTTGAAAGCTATGAATTTGAAAATCTGTACCGTAGCTGCATGGAATATATGAATATGCTGGAAGATACGGACGGATATATGTACCGGTATTATAAAAGCTGTGATACACAGGAAAAAGAAATTATCAGTATGTGGACACAGCATGTAAAGGCAGTTCTTACCGATACCATCGGACAGTCGGAAGCCGACTATGCCGCAGACTATCAGGCTTTGTACGGGAACGGTGATGTCAGTAATTATAACATGTTCCGTGAAAAAGCACAAAAATATGAAAAATGACAGTGGGGAATATTTATGAAATGTAAAAATTGCGGTGCAGAACTGACAATGCTTGAAAAATTCTGTCCAAACTGCGGGACACCTAATGAACAGAGTCAGCAGCACATCAAAGATATGGAGCATTATGAACATGAATTTTCGGATACACAAAAAGAAGTTGTCCGTAACAGTAAATGGTTCATAAAATACATTGCACCGGTTACATCGCTGGTGATTGCGGGAATTGCAGCAGTCATAGTAACCATTCAGGCAAATCACCTCTGGGGATATAACCTGGCAGAACAAAAGCAGAAAAAATATAATCAGACACATGAGCAGGAAATCAAAGAACATTTACAGACACTGCTGGATAACGGGCAGTATGAAGAAGTGTATCAGCTCTACACCCGTCTGAACCAGCGGATGAGCGGAACGGGAAACAGCGGCTGGTATGATTTTTACAACATGACAGAAGGGTATCTGCGTCTGCGCAATGCCATTATGTTTTACTATAATCCGGAACTGTCAGAGCATTATTCCAAAGAAACGGCATTAAACAATGCGGCAGAAGCAATCTGTATGATAACCGGAAGCGCGCAGGGGAAAAGTTACAGGGAACGGGCGGCAGAGAGTATTCCTTATATGGAAGATATAAAAGAAAAAGCAGGGCTGTTTTTAAAGGATTACTGTAATTTTACACAGGCTGATATAGATTCGCTCGAAAACCGTGACAGAACATCGGTAATTGCATTACTGACGAGGAGAATGTTTGATGAAGAATAAAAAAAATCGTGTTAATATAATAGGAAAGCTGTTGTATCTGGTTGTTGCCGTACTGGTTTTGATGATTATTCCGTCAGCGGCGGAAAATGCGTATGATTATTTCCGGGAAAAGCAGTCCAGAAAAGGATATACGTCAGAGAAGCTGTATGAGGATTTCTGCGATGGTGATTACGGCAGATTATCAGAAAAGGTGGCATATAACCGCGCTGTTGGAAGAACAGTCACAGAAGATGACAGGGACTACTATGCTTTCAGTGCCTGCTACAACAGCGCAGTTGATTATCATATGTACCGGACAGCCGGAAAAACAGACAAAGCTTCCGATACACTTGAGATATTTTATCAGAATGAATCAGAACTGAATCATTTGATTTTTAAGGACGCATTAACCGCGGTAAAAGAGGTATATGAAATTCCGTAAATCTGCGGCTTATTCTGCAGAGTCTGCAATCAGATTCCGGTACCAGTAATAGGAATCTTTCGGAATCCGTTTTTGTGTCGGATAATCAATATATACCAATCCGAAACGTTCATCGTAACCGCTGTGCCATTCAAAATTGTCCGTAAAAGACCAGTGAAAATACCCCATGACGGGTGTACCCTCTTTTATGGATTCACTCAGCTGTAACAGATAGCGCGTCAGAAAATCAATGCGTTCAGCATCATGGACTTTTCCGTCAAGGAAAATGTGGTCATTGCAGGAAAGCCCGTTTTCAGTAATAAAAATCGGCAGATGATAGCGTTCATACAGAAAGCGTGTACCCCAGTTCATAACTTCGGGAGTGACAGGCCATTTCAGTGCTGTCTTTGGAAAACCTGCATATCGTTTCGTAAAACCGTCTGCACCGGCTTTGTGTCCGTTATAAATGTTCAGCCCCAGAAAATCCAAAGGCGGATTTAATTCGCTGCAGTCGTTCCACACATTTTTAAGGTGCTGTGTTACAAAATTCAGCGTATCATCTGATTTTAAATCAGCAGTAATCTCCGGCGCAAGTGCTTCAAAATCCGGTGCAAGTCCGTTGATAACCGCATCGCAGAAAATGTGATGACAGAATAAAATATTTTCTTTGGTATTGGCAAATGTCATAGTTCTTGCGGCACAGATATCCGCATCATTTTCACTGCATGGATAGCACAGATTTCCGGTACTTGAAAAACCGATTTTGACCGGTTTCTTTGCAGCCCTGCGCATTGCGGGAACGGCAAGTGCATGAGCTTTGGCAAGTGCGTGGAGAATATCCAGTGTTTCCAGCATGGAAAGCCGGTATCCGGGCGCGTGAAGACCGTCATAATACCCCATTTTTGTAATAATCTGCGGTTCATTGATTGTGGAAAAATAAGTTACACGGTCCGAAAAATGTTCACAGATAACAGCAGCATAACGCACAAATGCTTCAATCGTATGCGCAGACAGCCAGCCGCCGCGGTCCGAAAGGGACTGTGGAAGGTCCCAGTGAAAAAGCGTAATGTGCGGCTGGATGCCATACCGGATACAGCAGTCTATAACACGGTCATAAAAGGCAAGCCCCAAAGGATTGACAGCAGGATCATCGCCGTTTGGAAAAATCCGCGGCCATGAAACAGAAAAACGGTACGCGCGGATACCGGCATCTGCCATGAACCGGATATCTTCTTCATAGTTATCATAATAACAGCAGGCAAGCGTTCCGTCAGAGCTGTCAGCAATGACACCGCTTTTTTGACAGAACGTATCCCAGATAGAAGCGCCTTTGCCGTCCCGGTTATAAGCCCCTTCGGTCTGATAGGAGCTGGAAGCTGTTCCCCATATAAAATCTTTTGGAAAATTAATATGTTTCATACAAAGTTCCTCCATTACATAATTGCAGAGACATGATATTCCGTCACATCTTTCTGATAAGGAATCATATTTCCTTCAACCGGAGTGCCGTTTACAAGAAGGGTTTTGATGCCTTTCTGCGATTTGGCAGAATTATCAACGTGAATATGATAAACGGCACCGCGGAAATGCCGCGTTACGGTAAATCCGGACAGGGTTTCCGGAATACACGGATCAATGCAGAGTCCGTCAAATTCAGGGCGGATACCGAGAATATACTGTGAAACATTTGTAAATGTCCATGCGGCAGTTCCCGTAAGCCAGCTGTTTTTTGCTTCACCGAAACGGCATGCATCTTTTCCGGCAATCATCTGCGAATAAACGTAAGCTTCCGTCCGGTGCAGGTCGCTGATATCCTGAAGATATGCCGGACAGATTTTTTTATAAATTTCAAAGGCGCGGCTGCCGTGTCCCAAAACAGTTTCGGCAATGGAAACCCAAGGATTGTTGTGGCAGAAGATACCGGCATTTTCTTTGTAGCCTTCCGGGTAAGATGAAATTTCACCCAGTTCAAGGTGATAGTATGTGTAAGCCGGCTGTAAAAGAACAATGCCATATTTTGTATCCAGCCTGTTTTTTACGGACTCCAGTGCTTTTTCGGCAAGACCTTCCTTTACCCCGATTCCAGCCATGACACAGAAGCCCTGCGGCTCAATAAAAATCTGACCTTCTTCACATTCATGCGAACCGACCTTTTTTCCGGCGGCATCGTAGGCACGTAAGAACCATTCGCCGTCCCAGCCGGATTTTAAAACCGCCTGTATCATTTGCTCAACCTGCGCATCGGCATCATCAGCTTCTTTGGTAAGACCGGCATGGCGGCAGATTTGTGCATAGTCCCTGCCGTACTTTACATACATTCCGGCAATAAAAACAGATTCGGCAACAGGACCTTCGGAAGCACCGGCAGTCTGGAAGGATTCATCGGGAACGGTTGAAAAACAGTTCAGATTCAGGCAGTCGTTCCAGTCGGCACGACCAATCAGCGGCAGGTTGTGTGGTCCGAGATGTGTGGACGTAAAATGAAAAGAGCGGCGCAGATGCTCCATCAGCGGAGCCTGATTGTCCGGATTGCTGTCAAACGGTGTCATTTCATCCAGAATCGAATAGTCGCCGGTTTCTTTTAAATAAGCGGCAGTTCCGGCAATCAGCCATAACGGGTCGTCATTAAAACCGCTTCCGATGTCTGCATTTCCCTTTTTGGTCAGCGGCTGGTACTGGTGGTAGGCACTTCCGTTTTCAAACTGGGTAGAAGCAATATCTAAAATACGCTGGCGCGCTTTATCCGGGATTAAGTGGACAAAGCCAAGCAGATCCTGGCAGGAATCCCTAAATCCCATGCCTCTGCCGATACCCGATTCAAAATAAGATGCGGAGCGGGACATATTAAAAGTAACCATGCACTGATACTGGTTCCAGATATTGACCATGCGGCAGAGTTTCTCATCGTCGGCTTCGAGCGTATAGCCGGAGAGCAGATGACTCCAGTAGTCTTTTAAACGTAACAGCGCATTGTCAAAATCTTTGATAGAAAGAAAATGTTCCATCAATTCATTTGCTTTTTTCTTGTTGATAATCTGTGGCGCTTCCCATTTATCATCTGCCGGATTTTCAATGTAGCCGAGCATAAAGATGAAATCACGGCTTTCGTGCGGTTCAAGCGTAATATCCAGCCGGAAAGAACCGCATGGCTGCCAGCCGTCGGCAATAGAATTGCAGGAAGTGCCGTTTCCAACGGACTGTGGTGCGGCAGGGGAGCCGTATGTACCAAGAAAGCTCTCGCGTGCGGTATCAAATCCGTCACACGCAGCATTTACAGCATAGACGGCATAGTGATTGCGGCGTTCACGGTATTCGGTTTTGTGATAAATGCAGGAGCGGCTGTCGCCCTTTACGACTTCGACTTCACCGGTGCTGTAATTTTTCTGAAAATTATTCATATCTTCAACGGCATTCCACAGACAGAATTCAACATAAGAATAAAGACTGATGTTTTTTTTGCTGTCAGAAAGATTTTTCAGACTGATTTTGTTTAATTCACAGTCGGCACCGATTGGAACGAGTGCGGTTACACAGGCTTCCAGTTCATTTTTAATACCTTTGTAAATCGTATATCCAAGACCGTGGCGGCATTCATAAGCATCCAGTGCGGTCTGTGACGGCTGCCAGCCAGGATTCCATACGGTGCTGCCGTCTTTGATATAGTAGTAGTGGCCGTTGCTGTCTAACGGTGCATTGTTATAGCGGTATCGGGTAAGACGCATCAGTTTGGCATCTTTATAAAAAGCATAGCCGCCGCCGGTGTTGCTGATCAGGCGGAAGAAGCTTTCGCAGCCCAGATAATTAATCCATGGCAGCGGCGTCTGTGGTGTAGTAATCACATATTCTTTATTTGTATCATCAAAATATCCAAAATTCATAGAAAACCTCCTTTTGTTAAGTTTACAGGTACTTTATGGCGGAAAAAATACGTGCCATTTAACGAAAACGATTAAGAAATGCCGGAAAATAAAAAGCCTGCCGGGCTTATACACTAGTATATGCAGAAAAACAGATAGAAAATAATCATATTTATCTCTAAGCTGAGTATATTTTAATAAAAAGAAAAATGCAATGTTGAAATGAGAAAAACAGAAAAATAGTCAAAATGCACAAAAGTGTATATACAAAATGCACTAATTTTATAAAATGTCAAAAAAGAGTTGCATTTAAAATAATAACATGCTATATTAAATTTACGAAAACGATTAAGTAACTATTAACGGCTCAGACAAACGAGGTAAGTGACTATGGTATCTATGAGAGATATTGCAGACAGATGTAAAGTATCTGTTGCAACGGTCAGTAAAGCGCTGAACCATCATAGTGACATCAGCGAGGAAACCAGAAAGCGGATTCAGAAAGCGGCAGATGAGATGGGATATTATCCGAACTCGGCGGCGAGGGCATTAAAGACACACCGTTCCTATAATATTGGCGTTCTTTTAAATGACAAAGCAAACAGCGGTCTGACGCATGAATATTTTTCAGCGGTGCTTCAAGGTGTCAAAGTCGAGGCAGAAAGCTGCGGATACGATATTACATTTATTAATACGCACAGCAAGACAATGACTTATTATGAACATTGTAAATATCGTAATCTCGATGGAGTTGTTATTGCATGTACGGATTTTGAGTGTGAGGAAGTGAAGGAAGTTGTCAACGGAACGATTCCCACGGTAACGATTGACTACGTATTTAACAGCTGCACTTCGGTAAGCTCGGATAATGTAAAGGGGATGAGAGATTTAGTCCGGTATGTATATGAGATGGGACATCGCAGGATTGCTTATATACATGGAGAGGATGATTCGGAGGTAACAAAGCAGAGATTAACATCATTTTACAGGACACTTGAGGAATTGGGGATTGAGGTACCGGATGAATACGTGAAATCATCAGAGTATCTGAATTCAGTCAAAGCAGAACAGTTCACAGATGAACTGCTGGATATGAAAGATGCACCGACCTGCATATTTTATCCGGATGACCTGTCGAATACCGGAGGACTCAATGCAGTCCGCAAAAGGGGTTTAAAAGTGCCGAGGGATATTTCGACGGTAGGATATGACGGTATTAAATTATCGCAGATGTTAAGCCCGAAACTTACCACACTGCGGCAGGATACGATGGAGATCGGAAAGAAGGCAGCCAAAGAACTGATAGCGGCGATTGAACGTCCGAAGACGACACTGGTAAAAAGAGTTATAGTTGAAGGAACTCTGATAGAGGGTGAAACTGTCAGAGATATCAGCTAAAGGGGTTTTTGAGGAGGTATTATTATGAAGAAGGGTAAATTTACAAGTTTAATGCTTGCGGGAATGATGGCAGTGACAACACTTGCAGGATGCGGTTCGGGAGGAAAACAGGCCGCTTCAAAGGTTGATACAAGTGAGGCAGCACAGGGAAAAGTATTGAATATCTACTGCTGGAATACAGAATTTCAGGACAGATTTGAATATTTTAAAAAGTCCGGAAAGCTTCCGTCAGATGTAAAAGTAAATTTCGTGGTTACACCGAATGAAAACAACGCATACCAGAATGCACTGGATGCAGCACTTTTAAAACAGAATGACGTACCGGCAGATGAAAAGATTGATATTTTCCTGATTGAAGCCGATTATGCGTTGAAATATGTTGACAGTGATTACACACTGGACGTTGTCAATGACATCGGACTTTCAAAGGATGCACTGGCTGACCAGTATCAGTACACCAAAGATATCGTAACAGATTCAAAGGGCGTACAGAAAGGTACAACATGGCAGGCAACACCGGGATTGTTCGCATACAGACGTTCCATTGCAAAAGATGTTCTCGGCACGGATGATCCGGATGCAGTACAGGCACAGCTTTCTTCATGGGATAAGTTTAATGCCGTAGCTGAAAAGGCATCTGAAAAAGGTTATAAGATGCTTTCCGGATATGACGATGCCTACAGAGTATTCTCAAACAACGTATCTGCACCGTGGGTTGATTCCAATAATAAGATTGTCATTGATGACAACATTATGAAATGGGTTGACCAGACAAAGACCTTTACAGAAAAAGGCTACAACAACAAGTCTTCACTTTGGGACAATGTATGGCAGGCTGACCAGGGTCCGAAAGGAAATGTATTTGGATTCTTTTATTCAACATGGGGTATTAACTTTACACTTCTTGGCAATGCATTGGAAACACCTGTAAAAGAAGGCGGTAAGGAAGAAGTCGGCAATGGTATTTACGGGGATTATGCCGTATGCCAGGGACCACAGAGTTACTACTGGGGCGGTACATGGATTTGTGCAGCAGCCGGAACCGATAATCCGAACCTGATTAAAGAAATTATGCAGACAATGACCTGCGATAAGGATACAGAAGTCCAGATTACAAAAGATACACAGGATTACACCAATACCATTTCCGGCATGAATGAACTTGCAAACAGCAATTTCAAGTCAGACTTCCTTGGCGGACAGAACCATATTAAACTCTTTGCAGAAGCTGCACCGAAGATTAATATGAAGAATATTTCAGCATATGACCAGGGATTAAATGAAGAATTCCAGAAGGCAATGAAGGATTACTTCGACGGAAATGTTACAAAAGACAAGGCACTTGATAATTTCTACAAGGCCGCAACAGAGAAATACCCGAATCTGACACATTAATAACATGACAGTATAAGGTGACAGGCACGCCTTGAAATCATTGAATTGTTATCAGAATAAAGCTGGTTTCAAGAAACGGGTTTCAGGGCGTGCATTTGTTTACCGGAAATGGAGGGCGGCATGAAAAGAAAAAGAAGATCAAAATGTGTAAGTTATGCAAAGTGGGGATATATATTTTTGATACCGTTCTTTCTGGTATATTTTATTTTTCAGCTGCTTCCGCTGATTTCCACTTTCTATAACAGCTTTTTTGAAAATTACAGAGTGGGTCTTATGCAGATAGGACCAAAGTTTGTAGGATTACAGAATTATAAAGAAATACTATTTAACAGCGAATTGCCGATTTATTTGAAAAATACGTTTATTATCTGGATGATGGGCTTTATTCCGCAGATGTTTTTCTCACTGCTGCTTGCATCCTGGTTTACGGATTTGCGATTGAGATTGAAATGTACGGGATTCTTTAAGACCGTTATTTATATGCCGAACCTGATTATGGCATCTGCATTTTCAATGCTGTTTTACACCATATTTTCAGATGTAGGCCCGATTAATAACCTGCTGAATTCCATGGGACTTCCTACATACCGGTTTCTTTCGGAAGTTGCAGGCGCAAGAGGTCTGATTGCACTGATGAATTTCCTCATGTGGTTTGGTAATACGACCATTGTTTTAATGGCAGGTATTATGGGAATTGATACCAGTATTCTTGAAGCTGCAAGAATTGACGGGGCGAATTCCATTCAGATATTCAGACGCATTACACTTCCGATTATCCGTCCGATTATGGCATACACCCTTGTAACATCGCTGATTGGTGGTATTCAGATGTTTGATGTTCCGCAGATTTTAACAAACGGTAACGGTAATCCGGACAGAACGAGCATGACGGTTATTATGTATCTGAATAAGCATTTATATAGTAAGAACTATGGCATGGCAGGTGCGTTATCCGTGATTTTGTTTATCATTACGGCGATACTGAGTGTTGCGGTATTTAAGTATGTTACCAAAGATATGGTAAACGTAGGGGAAAAGAAAGTTAAAAAGGCAAAGGGGGTATAGATTATGAGCGCTGTCAGCAAAAAGAAATCCGATAAAAAGGATAAAATCATCTTGAATATACAGAGAACTTTGTGCTATATCGTATTAATTATCATTTCTATACTGTGCCTGTTTTCTTTTTACGTACTGCTGATTAATACGACAAGGTCCCACCCGGATATACAAAAAGGATTCTCTTTAATTCCGGGAAAGTCATTTTTTGTCAATCTGACGAATCTGTTGAAGGATAAACAGCTTCCGGTCTTAAAGGGAATGTGCAACAGCCTTCTGGTAGCTTCCGGTTCGGCAGTGCTTTCCGTATATTTTTCGGCACTGACGGCATATGCAATCCACGCATATGATTTCAGGTTTAAGAAAGCAGCATTTACCTTTATTATGGTCATCATGATGGTGCCGACACAGGTATCTGCACTTGGTTTTATTAACCAGATGAGCAACATGCGGTTGATGAATTCATTTATTCCGCTGATTATACCGTCCATTGCATCACCGGTTGTATTCTTCTTTATTAAGCAGTATATGGACAGCGTGCTTCCGATGGAGCTGGTTGAAGCAGCCCGGATTGACGGAGCGCATGAATTCAGAATCTTTAACCAGATTGTACTGCCGCTGATGAAACCGGCAATTGCCGTGCAGGCGATATTTACATTCGTGTCATCATGGAATAATTACTTCATTCCATCCCTGTTGTTAAACAAAGACAGTAAAAAGACACTTCCGATTCTGATTGCGCAGTTAAGAAGTGCCGACTTCTTAAAGTTTGATATGGGCAAGGTCTATATGATGCTTGGCTGTGCCATCTTACCGGTTATCATCGTTTATCTGTGCCTGTCAAAATTTATTGTACGAGGCGTTACACTTGGCGGTGTGAAAGGTTAAGAGCAAAAATACAATTTAAAATCCGTGAAATTTAAAATCCGGGATTTACAAAAAGTGACGAGGAAAGCATCCGCGTTTTTGTAAGTCCCGGATATTTTATTGTCTGAAAATGAATTTGCAAATGTTTTGCAAATCTGTTGACAGTACGAAATGAATGTGCTACAATTCCAAAATGCAAATGATTTGCAAATTGGCAACAGCAAGCTTCACTTGTTATTGGAAGTATTGTGCCGCAGGCATTAAAATGCCTGTGGAATGGAGGATAGCACAAAAAAGAATCGAGGGAAAATCATGCAGAACGGTTATAAAACCAAAAGCAGAAGCTATATTATGGAGTTTTTTACGGCACACAAAGAGCAGATTGTCAGTGCGGCGGATATTCATCATTATCTGGAGGAAAATGGAAAACAGGTCAATCTGGCAACGATTTACCGGAATCTCGACAAGATGACTGAAGAAGGGATTCTGTTAAAATATAAGACCGCAAAAGATGAACACGCGGTTTACCAGTATACGGACGGACACCCGGAATGTCACGAACATCTGCATTTACAGTGCGTGCGCTGTGGACGGGTGATTCATCTGGAATGTGGATTTATGAAAGATATCCGGGCACATCTTGAGGAACATCACGGATTTGCCCTGGAGTGCAGCAGTTCTGTGCTGTACGGAATGTGCAGGGAATGTAAGGAAATGGAGAGCGGCAGTCATGAAAAGAATCATGAATAAAATAAAAGAAAAAGGCGCTGTTATATGTGCGTTTCTGCTGTGCATAGCGTCTATCGCGGCAATGGCGGGCTGTGGGAAACTGCCTTCGTCTTTTGTGACTTCGGATAAAATCAAAGTGGTATGCACGACATTTCCGCAGTACGACTGGGTGCGGCAGATTTTAGGAGAGAACGGTGACGAATTCGAGATTAAACTGCTGACGGACAACGGTGTGGATATGCACAGCTACCAGCCGTCCACGGCGGATATTGCGGCAGTGGCTTCCTGTGACGTGCTGGTGTACACTGGAGGAACATCTGAAAACTGGGTGACATCGGCATTAAAAGAAGCGGTAAATCCCGATATGACCGTTGTAAATCTCATGGACTATTTAGGCGATTCCGTAAAAGAGGAAGAACTGGCAGAGGGTATGCAGGGGGACAGCCACGGACACACCCACAGCCATGCACAGGAAGACGATGACCATGACGAGGCACATGACGGCAGTCATGACCACGGTGAAGAACATCATCACGAAGATGAAATCGAATATGATGAACACATCTGGCTTTCCGTAAAAAATGCAGAAAAGATTGTGGAAGAATTAACAAATGTTCTTGCCGGGAAAGATACCAAACACGCACAGGCAATCCGGGAAAACGCAAGCGCTTATCAGAGCCGGTTAAATGAACTGGATACACAGTATGCGCAGGCTGTACAGAGCGCAAAGCATGACACCGTGCTGTTTGGTGACCGCTTCCCGTTCCGCTATCTGGTTGACGATTACGGAATCAATTACTATGCGGCATTTGCGGGGTGCAGTTCGGAAACTTCCGCAAGCTTTAAAACGGTCGTTTTTTTATCGGGAAAAATCGACGAACTGGGATTGTCCAAAGAGCTGGTAATTGAAAATTCGGGAGAACAGGTGGCAAAGACTGTTATTGAAAATACAAAAAATAAAAATGCCGAAATCCTGACACTGGATTCCATGCAGTCTGTCACGAAAAAGCAGATAGCGGACGGGTACACGTATCTTTCAGTGATGGAGAAAAATCTTGAGGTCTTAAAGGCGGCATTAAATTGATGATAAAAAATCTGTGTATTGAGAATTTATAACGGCAGATACACACTGGAAAGGAGCAGTTATGGCTTATATAACATGTGAAGATCTGGCACTGGGCTATGAAGGAAAAGCAGTGACGGAGCATATACATTTTACGGTAAACAAAGGGGACTACCTTTGCATTATCGGTGAAAACGGTGCAGGAAAAAGTACGCTGATGAAGACCCTGTTACGTCTGATACAGCCCATTTCGGGAACAATCGAAACGGGGGACGGACTGTCAGCCTATGAAGTCGGCTATCTGCCACAGCAGACGGCAGTGCAGAAGGACTTCCCGGCATCGGTTATGGAGATTGTGCTGACGGGAACGTTAAATAAAAGCGGCTGGAAGCCGTTTTACAGCAGACAGCAGAAAAATGAAGCGCAGCAGAATATGGAAAAAATGGGTATCTGGAATTTAAGAAACCGCTGTTACCGGGAGCTTTCCGGCGGGCAGCAGCAGAGAGTCCTGCTAGCAAGGGCGCTGTGTGCCACAACCAAGCTGCTTCTTTTAGACGAACCGGTGGCAGGGCTGGACCCGAAAGTAACGGCTGAAATGTATCAGTTGATTGAACAGCTTAACAAGAGCGGTGTCACGATTATTATGGTATCGCATGATATTCAGGCGGCGTTAAAATATGCGAGCCATATTTTACAGATAGGAAAAAAACAGCTCTATTTCGGCTCAAGCAAAGACTATCTGGAAAGTGACGCATGGAAATTACTGGAAGGAACGGAGGAGAAAGACAATGAGTGATATGATAACAACACTGGCATTTTATATGCGTTTTCCGTTTGTGCGTTATGCGTTGATTGTAGGTGTGCTGATTGCGCTGTGCTCCTCACTGCTCGGCGTAACGCTGGTTTTAAAAAGATTTTCGTATATCGGTGACGGACTTTCGCATGTCGCATTCGGCGCAATGGCGGTGGCGGCGGTTTTGAACCTGACCAATGACACCCTGCTTGTCATGCCGGTGACGGTTGTGGCGGCGATTCTATTACTGCGCACCGGTCAGAATACCAAAATCCACGGAGATGCGGCAATCGCCATGCTTTCCGTCGGTTCGCTGGCTGTCGGCTACCTTTTGCTGAATCTGTTTTCGACATCAACGAATATTAACGGGGATGTGTGCGGAACGCTGTTTGGTTCAACGTCCATTCTGACACTGACGACAGCCGAGGTATGGCTGTGTGTAGCGGCTTCGGTCGTGGTGATATTTATATATGTTTTCTTTTATAATAAGATATTTGCCGTTACATTTGATGAAAATTTTGCAACGGCAACCGGCATGAAGGCAGAACGCTACAACCTGCTGATTGCCGTGGTAACGGCAGTGATTATCGTGCTTGCAATGAACCTTGTCGGTTCCCTGCTGATTTCGGCACTGGTGATATTTCCGGCGCTGTCTGCCATGCAGGTGATTAAAAATTTCAAAGGTGTAGTCATCTGTTCTGCTGTGATTTCGGTGCTGTGTGCGTTATTCGGTATTCTGGCATCCATACTGTTTTCAACGCCGGTCGGCTCAACGATTGTGGCGGCGGATATTGTTGTGTTTGTTGTAATGGCAGTTATCGGAAAATGCGTTGCCGGAAGGTGATTTTAAAAAGTGATTTACGATGATATATTTTATGAAAGAACCGGTATGGGAGTGAAATCCTGTACCGGTTCTTTTTTGCTGTTTTGACAGCAGAGAATGATATTGTTTTTTTCATATATAATGGGCAAAAAGGTAAAAATTGGAATGCATACTGATACTGTGTATACATTCAAAATACGATTAAACAAGAGGAAAGAACAATGGGTTACACAACATTAAATAAAGATGAAAAAGAAGAAGAAAAAAAGGTTCTAATTCTTTTCACGCCCACCTTCTTACCCTTCGGACAAGAAGTATCCCTCGCTCAAAGAACTCGGTCAATTCCGATTTTCTTAATTCAACAAATTTAAATTTTCACGATAAATAAGAGTATATAAATAAGATGAAAAAGAATATGAGTCAGGTGATTCATATTCTTTTTCAAATCACATTGACAATCATCTATGTATTGTATATAATGACATATAGATAAATATCTATGCGAGGTGACTGAAATGAATACTATGGATGTTGCACTTATTTGTAAAGCTCTTGGAGATAGCAATAGACTTCAAATTGTACAAATGTTATCGGAGGGCGAAAAATGCGGCTGTAAACTTTTAGAAGCTTTTAAAATTACCCAGCCAACTCTTTCTCATCATATGAGAATATTAACAGAGTGTGGTTTGGTAAATGCACGTAAGGAAGGAAAATGGAGTCATTATTCTTTAAACTGTGAAACATTGAAGGAATATAAACAGTTTATTGAAGGGTTATCCTGCACTGATGGTAAAGGGGGCTGTTGTAATTCATGATTTGGGAGTTTATTCAGAATCAGATATTGGGAATGAAGTGGCTTAATGAACTGATAGGAAATGCACTTACCATGATGGGATTAGATATAAATACCAGAGTGGGTGGCAGCATTCAATTTTTTATTTATGATGTTCTGAAAATTACAGTGCTGCTCTGCTTCTTAATCTACATGATTTCCTATATCCAAAGCTACTTTCCTCCGGAAAGAAGTAAGAAGATCATGGGAAGATTTAAAGGTATCTCTGCACACTGCATAGCAGCTTTGCTTGGAACGGTCACACCGTTTTGTTCCTGCTCATCTATTCCTTTGTTTATAGGATTTACAAGTGCAGGACTTCCGTTAGGAGTAACCTTTTCCTTTTTGATTTCATCTCCTATGGTTGATCTTGGCAGTTTGATTCTTTTGATGAGTATTTTTGGAACAAAGGTTGCAGTGGTATATGTTATATTCGGACTTGTGATTGCAGTAGCTGGTGGTACCCTTATTGAAAAAATGCACTTAGAAAATTATGTGGAGGCATTTGTAAGAAATGCAAGTGCAGTGGATATTGATTCTCCAACATTAACACAAAAGGAAAGATTGGAATATGCGAAAGACCAGGTAGTATCTACATTCAGAAAAGTATTTCCTTATATTGTGGTAGGTGTAGGTATTGGTGCATTGATTCATAACTGGATTCCGGAAGTTTGGGTAGAAAGTATTCTTGGAAGTAATAATCCTTTTGGCGTAATATTAGCAACCTTAATCGGAATTCCCATGTATGCTGACATTTTTGGGACAATACCGATTGCAGAGGCTTTGCTTGCAAAAGGTGCCCAGCTTGGAACTATTTTATCTTTTATGATGGCGGTAACCACATTGAGCCTTCCATCTCTGATTATGCTAAGAAAAGCAGTTAAACCAAAACTTCTTGGAATTTTTATTGCTATCTGTGCAATCGGAATTATAGTTGTTGGTTATGTATTTAACACATTACAATATTTTATGATATAAAAGGAGAATGATTATGGCATTATTTGGATTAGGTAAGAAGAAAGACGAAACAAAATCATCATGCTGCTGTGGTGGAACCTGCACGCCTGAGACAATGGAAAAGGCAGAAGAAAAGAAAAACAGTATGGGGGTAAAGATTCTTGGTGGTGGTTGTGCAAAATGTAATCAGCTTGAAGCTGCAACGGTAGAAGCGCTAACTGAATTAGGTATGGATACAACCATTGAACATATTAAAGAATGGGGAGAAATTGCCTCTTATGGAGTAATGACAACACCAGCTTTGGTTATTGACGGAAAGATTGTTTCCTTTGGCAAAGTATTAAAGAAAGAAGAGGTTATTAAGATTCTCAAAGAGGTCAGAGGATAATGGAAAAGAAGAAAATTGCTTTTGTTTGTGTTCATAATTCATGTAGAAGCCAGATAGCTGAGGCATTAGGCAATCATTTGAGAGGCAATGATTTTGAATGCTATTCCTGTGGAACAGAGACTAAACCACAGATAAACCAGGATGCGGTCAGACTGATGAAAAAGTTATACGGGATTGATATGGAAGAAAAACAGTTTAGTAAAACTTATGATAAAATTCCGACACCTGATATTGCTATTTCAATGGGATGTGATGTGGGATGTCCGTATATTGGCAGATATTTTGATGATAACTGGGGATTACCAGATCCAACAGGACAGAGTGATGAAGTCTTTAAAGAAGTAATTAAGCAAATTGAAGAAAAAATCATGTTATTATAAAAAGAGAAAACTTCCAGTTGAACAAAATCGCTGCGCGATGGCCTGCCAAGGCTGTGGCGCAGTTTTTCTACTTTTTCTAAAAAAGGCAGTTGCTTCTTTTCTTAAAAATAGTTATTGTTAAGTTACCACACAAAACATAACACAAAAGAAAGAATCACTGCCTATGAAAATAATACCATTACTAGGCTGCTTTCACAAGCAGTTTTATTTTGCAAATGCACCTCCATGATAGGTAGTTTCTATTATTTGTCATTCAATATGGTGGGTTTCTCTTAATAATAGGATTAGGAGCGTATTTGTTCATAAAGCACCTCGCTAACCCGTTGTTGTTATGGAACATTTCAAACGGGGTTCAAAGTTATTATATGATTTTATGCCCTACTCTTTTGCTGATTTTGTTTTTGGGCTTCATTACAGTTACAAGAACCCTCAAAATTTTAATGTATTGGAGCAATTATTTTTTGATAGATGTGTAAGTGATTAAAAGAATATCTATATTGAGCTAGATTTATTAGAAGATTAATAGCATCTTGACAGGATAAAAAAAGCGGTGTATATTATTAAAGTTCAAAAACGAACAGTTCAAAATGAAAGAAGGTGCATTTGTGAAAAATTATTTTGCACATTGTGTTGATGTAGAAGAATTGTATGAAAATATGGTATCTCCTGTTTGTGAAAAATACGAATTGACTTATATGGAGTTTACAGTTCTTATGTTTTTAGCAAATAATCCCCAGTATGATACAGCTACTCAAATTGTTAGATATCGTCATCTTGCTAAATCCCATGTATCTGTTTCAATTCGCTCTTTACAGGAAAGAGGATTGATTTTAGGGGAACATAAGGGAGGGAATCACAGAACCATTCACTTAAGTGTTGCTGGCAAAGCAACAGATATTATTGCAGCCGGGCGTGCGGCACAGAACAAATTTTGTGAAATAGTATTTGCAGGATTTTCAAAGAAAGAAATGGAAAAGCTGCAACAGTTTACAGAGCAGGTAAACAGAAATATCAAGGAATATACGAACAGTTAGGAGAGGTTTATCGTGGAAAATAACAAGGATTTTTTAGGTACGCAGCCCGTTGGAAAACTGCTTTTTAAGTTGGCAATTCCTACGGTGATAGCACAGTTGATCAATATGTTGTATAACATTGTTGATAGGATCTTTATCGGGCATATATCGGATGCAGGCAGTCTTGCTCTGACGGGTGTCGGTGTGACCATGCCTATTATTATGATTGTGTCGGCATTTGCAGGACTTGTAAGTTCAGGAGGTGCGCCACGTGCTTCTATTTCGATGGGAAAAGGAGATATGGACAGTGCAGAGCAAACGCTTGGTGGATGTTTTCTTTTACAGGTAATTGTTTCAATCGTTCTGACAGTGGTACTTTTACTGTTTGGAGAAAATTTGCTGTTAGCTTTTGGAGCCAGTGAGAACACCATTTCGTATGCTGCTTCATATTTGAATATTTATGCTTTTGGAACGTTATTTGTGCAGTTGACCTTGGGCATGAATGCATTTGTAACTGCTGAAGGGTTTACAAAGATATCCATGGTATCCGTTGCTATCGGAGCAATTCTAAACATTGTGCTTGATCCGATTATGATTTTTGGATTAAATATGGGTGTTCGTGGTGCTGCTTTGGCAACTGTTATTTCGCAGGCAGTTTCATGTATCGTCGTTGTGGCATTTTTGTGCAGTAAGAAATCAATACTTAGACTGAAACGTAAGAATTTGAATATAAAGCCCAAAGTTGTGTTCCCGTGCATTGCGCTTGGAACTGCAGCATTTATTATGCAGGCGAGTGAAAGCGTTATATCCGTATGCTTTAATTCTTCCCTGCTGAAATATGGCGGAGATATTGCGGTAGGTGCAATGACGATTCTTACCAGTGTCATGCAGTTTGCAATGCTTCCTTTACAGGGAATTGCACAGGGAGCGCAGCCAATTACAAGTTATAATTATGGAGCAAACAATACGGAACGTGTAAAAAAGACTTTTCGTGTTTTATTAACAGTAAGCCTGATTTATTCTGTCACACTTTGGCTGGCTGTAATGCTTATGCCACAATTCTTTGTGAGCATTTTTACTCCGGAGACAGCGATGATCGAGTTCGCATCAAAAGCTCTGCGTATCTATATGGCAGTCATGTTTTTATTTGGTATTCAGATTGCATGCCAGATGACCTTTACAGCTCTTGGCAATGCGACAAGTTCTATCATTGTGGCAGTTACAAGAAAATTTATTCTGCTGTTACCATTGATTTATATTATGCCACATATGGTTTCAGACAAAACCATGGGTGTTTACCTTGCAGAGCCGGTAGCAGATTTCATAGCAGTAACCTTTACTGCAATTTTGTTTTATTTCCAGTTTAGGAAAGCGATGAACAAGATTGAATCGTAGTTTATATAGTCGTTAAGGGGAAATTTTCTTCTTGGCGGCTATTTTTTATAAAAACGTAATAAATATTGATAAGCTGACACAGGGGGTTACCTTGATTTGTCTTTTGATAGATTTTCCAAGACTTGCAATTTTGCTGTTTGGTCTTCTTATTAAGGAATTTTTACTTGGAATTATGGAATTGTATTCTATTAAGAAGACGGGTGTGGTACATGGTGCGAATTGGCATGGAAAACTTACAACCTGTATGATATATGTAACTTTATTTGTACATATCTGGTGGCATTGATGAATCTGGGAACGGTGCTGTCCTACATGGGTAAAGTGGTCAGTATTGTAATGCCTGTGATTGTAGGCGGGATTTTGGCGCTATTTATTCATGTACCTATGAAAGGAATTGAAAACAGACTGCTTAAATTAAGAGCTTGTATGATCAGATAGAAGCAAGTATTCCGCAGTGGATTACATATATGAATAGTCATAATATCAATGCGGCATGGCTGGAGGAATTAACAGCAGATATCAATATGGAACAGACATTACAAAACTTTTCAACACAGATTGATTCCATGTTAACGAATGTTGCGAGTGTTTTATCCTCTACTGTGAAAGGACTTATAACTGCCAGTTTTGCATTTATTATAGCTGTCTATATTTCACTGGATGGCAAAAGAGTGGGACGGCATGCAACGAAGTTAATTACAGCATATTTGAAACCGTCATGGGCTGAATGGATATTACATGTTTGCAGGACATTTCGCAGAATCTTTGGCAATTTTCTGACTGGACAGTGCACAGAGACAGTCATACTAGGTTTCCTTATGTGTATAACATTTTCAATTTTTAAATTGCCGTATGGAAGTTTAGTTGGATTGCTGACAGCAGTATGTGCCATTATTCCTTATGTTGGTGCATTTATTTCCAGTGCGGTAAGTATTTTCCTTACGTTGCTGGTGACCCCATCGTTAGTAATAAGGTGCCTTATTGTTTATAGTATGACGCAATTTGTGGAGAACCAGTTTATTTATCCGAGAGTGGTAGGAAGTTCTGTAGGTTTACCACCATTGTATACGTTAATCGCTGCTATGATTGGTGGCAAATTATTTGGAATTATTGGTATTATTTTCTTCATTCCGTTGGCTGCTGTTGCCGTCGAACTTGTAAAAGAGGATGCAGCAAAGCGTCTACATTATAATAAAAAACATATTGCATAATAGAAGGTACTTATGAGGAATGAAAAATTAGATTTGCTTGTAACTTTTGATAAAAACTATATAGAGCCTTTTAAGGTAATGCTGGGTTATGCAAAATACTGTATTTCTCCATTTTTGTGGAAAGCAAAAACCGTGGAAGTCAAAAAGCCAATCGTTTTTCGGTACTATACAAACATTATATGAAACTTGCGGAAGGATAATCGAAATGTAAGGACATATATTATGAACAAAATTACATATCAGGACATATTTTGGCTGTTTATGAATGGGGACCATTCAATATCGTTTATGGAATTGGCATTCCGGTGTTTTATGTAAGCAGCATGAGATAAACATTAATGCTCTGTGGAAAGAGAGGTTTTTTGATTGAATGAGAAGAATATAGAGTATCGTTCTGAAAATTTCTATATAAGGAAAACCGACGATAGAGATTATGATAATTTTAGGAAAGTGTGCGAAGCTGAATATCTTATTGGTCGAATATATAAACATCAGCCAAAGATTGCGATGAAATGCTTCTGGGAGACTTTATTCGAGGGCGAGGATATTCATTATTCGATTTTCCTTCAAGATGGGGAGTTTTTAGGAAGAGTCAGTTTGCAATATGGAAGATGCAAATATCCGGAGATTGCCATTGTAGTAGTAAAGAAGTATCAGAATCAGGGGTATGGTTTTAAACTACTGAAAGAATGGTGTAGTTGGGTGCATGAAGTGTATGGATATAGCAGACTTGATATTTTAATAGATGCAGAAAATGAGCCAAGTATAAGGCTGTTTAGAAAACTAGATGTTAAATGGGATTCAAAAGATAGCGATGTTCTTGAATGCCATATAGAATTACCTTTGTAAATCGGAAAAATTGCAAAGGAATATTATGTTACAATTTATGGTAAAAGGTGATTTTAATGAACATACAGATATTTGGAACCAAGAAATGTAATGATACAAAAAAGCGGAACGATTTTTCAAAGAACGAGGTATTAAGTATCAGTTCATTGACATGAAGGAAAAAGGAATGTCTAAAGGTGAATTCAATTCGGTGGCTCAGGTTAATGGTGGCATTGAAAATATGATTAACTGGGATGGCAAGGATAAAGATACACTTGCACTGATAAAGTATATTCCTTTTCGGTATACATTCCGTTCTGCTTCCTCCAACGCATCATAATCCTGATAATACAGAAAGCTGGTCAAAGGCGAAAAGAAAAAAGCCTTCAGTTACAAGAATATAAAATCCGTCTATACGATAGTATTTTTTGAAACAAGTATCAAAGAATTTCATGAATATCCACAAAACTACATTCACAAATTTAAACAGCAGTCAGACACAGGATTAGAACTGGAATTATTGCAAAAATATGTGTTCATACCGCTTGACATTTTCCATGGAATCTACCACAATGATGGTAAGAGTAACGGGAAGAGCGGTGTGATTGCAAAAAGCAAAAAATAATATTTTACACAGATTTCACACTAATAAGATAGTGGATTTTACATACATTTTATATCATAGAACAGAATCAGAAAAAGAGGAGGTTTCCATATGCTTAGAGTAGGAATGTTAACCAGTGGCGGAGATTGTCAGGCGTTAAATGCAGCAATGCGGGGTGTGGCAAAAAGTCTTTACGAACAGTGCAGCGAGGTCGAAATTTATGGCTTTGAAGACGGATACCGAGGACTGGTACGCGAACAGTATCATGTAATGAAGCCGGGAGAGTTTTCCGGAATATTAAATAAAGGCGGTACGATTCTTGGAACGTCCCGTATGCCGTTTAAGCGGATTCATGAGCCGGATGAAGACGGAAGGGATAAAGTAGCATGTATGATTGAAACCTACAAAAAGCTTTCACTGGACTGCCTTGTAGTGCTGGGTGGAAACGGTTCTCATAAGACAGCAGATTTATTGTCAAAAAAGGGATTAAATATACTGACAATGCCTAAAACTATTGATAATGATTTGTATGGGACAGACGTCAGCTTCGGATTTCAGTCTGCGGTAGATATTGCGGCAAATACAATCGACTGCATACATTCTACTGCGGCATCCCACAGCAGAGTATTTATTGTAGAACTGATGGGACATAAAACAGGCTGGCTGACCCTTTATGCAGGTATGGCAGGAGGAGCCGATATTTTACTGATTCCGGAAATACCATATGATTTAGAGGTTGTTGCAGAGGCTATTCGTAAAAGAACAAAGGCAGGAAAACATTTTACGATTATTGCAGCAGCGGAAGGTGCGATTTCCAAAGAGGAAGCAGCACTTTCAAAATCTGAATTAAAAGCAAAAAGAAAGAAGGAGAATTATCCTTCGGCTGCATATCGAATCGGAGCAGAGATTCTTCAAAAGACAGGTTTGGAAGTTCGTGTGACCGTTCCGGGTCATGTGCAGCGGGGTGGACAGCCGTGTGCCTATGACAGGGTTCTTGCGACAAGGCTGGGAGCGAAGACCGCAGAACTTATTTTGCAGAAAAAATATGGTTATATGACGTGTGTAAAAGAGAATAAGATAGATATTATCCCGATCAGCGAAGTGGCAGGAAAGACAAAGCTGGTTGACACGGATTCAGATATTATCAGACAGGCAAAGTTTGCAGGACTCAGCTTCGGAGATGAACCGTGTGGTATATAAGGGGTTAAAAGTGTAAATATGATTACGGATGGGAGAAGAAGATGATGGATAAAGCAAAAGGGTTGCATACCCATAAACCATATTATTATAACAGGGAGCTTTCGTGGCTGAAATTTAATGAACGGGTGTTAGATGAGGCGATTGATAAAGAAGTGCCGCTTTGTGAGCGGTTATCATTTGTATCGATTTTTCAGAGTAATCTGGACGAATTCTTCATGGTGCGAGTGGGAACACTGACTGACCAGATGATTTTTTCGGCAGATGCAAGAGATAATAAGACACAGATGACAGCAAAGGAACAGCTGTCGGAGATTTTCACATCGGTAGGCGAACTGCTTCGTAAAAAAGACCGGGCGTATCTGAATCTGATGTCAGAAATCGGTGAATACGGTATAGAGTTAATCAGTTTTAATGACATTGAATTTGCAGATGCTGTTTATCTTGAAAATTATTTTAAACATTCGATTATGCCGTTACTTTCTCCGCAGATTGTCGGAAAAAAGCAGCCGTTTCCATTCCTGCGGAATAAGGAAATCTACGCGGTTGCATTGTTAAAGTCTAAAAATAATGAAAAACTCGGAATTGTACCATGCAGCAGCGAGGTTTTTAAGCGCTTGATACCGATACCTTCAGATAAAAATAAATATATGCTCGTAGAAGAATTAATTCTGCATTTTATGCCACAGATTTTTTCAAAATATACGATAAAAAGTAAATCTTTAATCCGTATTATCCGGAATGCAGATATTGATGTTGATGATGCGTTTTATGATGAAGATTTGGATTACCGCAACACCATGGAAAAAATGATCAGGGAAAGACGAAAGCTGTGTCCGGTTAAAATGGAGTATTCACGCCTGTTAGATGAAAAGGTCATCGTGACACTCTGCAAGGAGTTAAAGCTGAATAAAGACCAGATTTATTATTCGGAAGCACCGCTTTCCATGTCCTTTATTTCACAGATACGCGATAAGCTGCATGGCAAAAAGGATTTGTTTTACGTGCGCAGAGTGCCGCAGAATTCCCGCTATGTACGCAGTTCACTTTCGATGATGGAGCAGATTGAAGCGGGGGATATTCTGCTTAGTTATCCGTTTGAGAGTATGCAGCCGTTTATCCGCCTGTTAAATGAAGCAGGGGAAAATGAAAAGGTCGTGTCTATTAAGATGACGCTCTACCGTGTTGCGAAAAACTCACAGATTGTAGAAGCACTGATTAATGCTGCGGAAAACGGAAAAGAAGTTGTTGTACTGGTGGAATTAAGAGCGCGGTTTGATGAGGAGAATAACATTGAGTGGTCGCGTCGGTTAGAGGACGCAGGCTGTCGGATTATTTACGGTATTGACCACATTAAGGTTCATTCCAAGCTGTGCCTGATTACGTATTGTGACGGAACAGAAGTCAAGCACATTACACAGATTGGAACGGGCAATTATAATGAACAGACTGCCAAGCTGTATACGGATTTATCCCTGATGACAGCCAATCAGGATATTGCAGAGGAAGCAGCACAGGTATTTAACAGACTGTGTATGGCACAGGTTATGGAAGAAACCCATCATCTTTTAGTTGCGCCGAAGTGTCTTCAGAATAAGGTACTTGATTTTATCGAGGAAGAAATATGCCACGCAGATAATAATGAACCGGCATATATTGGTGTGAAAATGAATTCGCTTACGGATAAGACGATTATTGATAAGATGGTTGAAGCCTCTCAGCATGGAGTAAAAATTGATCTGGTTGTAAGAGGTATCTGCTGTCTGATTCCGGGTATTGAAGGATACACAGAAAATATCAGGGTTATCAGTATTGTGGGACGGTATCTGGAACATTCCAGAATCTATATTTTCGGTACGCCGGAGCGGGATAAGATGTTTATTTCTTCCGCTGATTTTATGACGAGAAATATGGTAAAGCGTGTTGAAGTTGCCACACCAATTTATGATACGGCAATTAAAGACCGTGTACGTACGATGTTCGGCATTATGCTGCACGATACGGTAAAGGGCAGGGAACTCTGCCGTGACGGCAATTATTACCGCAGGGAAAAACCGCAGGAGGAAAGTGAAGTGATTTCATCACAGGCATATTTTTCCAATGAGGCGTATTTAGCAGCATCAAAAAATGTTTAAGAACTGTTTAGAAATGGTTTGAAAAGAATTTAAACAGATGCGGACAAATTTTGCTGTATTTTTGCCGTAAAGTATTATATAATGTGTTTGTTTGTGCTACAGGTGCGTAAGCGGGCATAAAATAGAGAAGAAAGGTAAAGATACGGAGAATTTTATGGAAATATTAGAGTTATTAAAGGCAGTACTTTTTGGTATTGTCGAAGGTATTACAGAGTGGCTTCCAATCAGCAGTACCGGGCATATGATTTTGTTCAATCAGTTTGTCAAGCTGAATGTATCAGAGGATTTTTGGAAACTGTTTGAGGTTGTAATCCAGTTTGGTGCGATTCTGGCAGTTGTGCTGCTGTTCTGGAATAAGCTTTGGCCGTTTACTACAAAAACGGTGAAGGTACACCGCAGTAAGAATGAAACGGGTTCCCGTTTCCAGACAAAGAAAAAAGTGTGCTGGAAACGTGGCGCACTGGATATGTGGCTTAAAATTATCGTAGCCTGTATTCCGGCAGCGATTGTCGGCATCTTATTTGATGATTTGATTGATGAACTGTTTTATCATCCGATTCCGGTTGCAGTTGCACTGATTGTAGTAGGTGTTATTTTTATCATTGTAGAAACGGTCAGGGGAAAGAAAAGACCGACAACGACAAGTATTGATGCCATTACATATAAAGAAGCTGTTATTATCGGATTATTCCAGCTGGCAGCGGCTGTTTTTCCGGGTACATCCCGTTCCGGTGCAACGATTGTCGGTGCGTTAATGATTGGCGTATCCAGAGCGACAGCGGCAGAATTTACATTTTTCCTTGCTGTGCCGGTTATGTTTGGTGCAAGTCTTTTAAAGGCAGCCAAGTATATACTTGCAGGCATCGCAATGACCGGAGGTGAAGCACTGATTCTTCTTGTGGGAACAGTAGTAGCGTTTATCGTATCGGTATTTGTTATCAAGTTCCTGATGGGCTATATTAAAAAGCATGACTTTAAGATATTTGGCTGGTACCGCATTATACTGGGTATTCTTGTCATTCTGATTTTAAGATAACATCAGAAAATGAAATGTTTGATGTTGTAAAACAATTATATTAAAAATATTTTAAAAGACATAATCTTTGTGAGAAATGAAAATGTATCTGAAAGCGCAGGTGCATACGGGATTTCATAAGGATTATGTCTTTTCTTATATTTCAGAAAGATTTACAGGACATTTACAAAACAATCAGCTGAATTTTTACGCCGATTTTACATAGTTTACGCAAAGTGCTTTTCCTTTACATATACGCTTAAAATTTACGAAGACTTTACATAGATTTAAGGAAAACGTGATAGTGAATTTTACATCGGTTAAGGTATGATAACAATGTCGAAAGGAAAGAGAAATCCTTCCAAAACATTATTTTTTTAATAAAGAAAGAGGAAAAAACATGAGAATGAAAAATTGGAAAAGATTTGCGGCAGTAGCAATGAGCGTAATGTGTATGGGTACAATGGTTGCATGTGGAAGTTCAGGTTCAGCATCAAATGATTCGAAAACAGGCAGTGCCGGTTCTTCATCAAAGAGCCAGACAATCACAGTTGTATCAAGAGAAGACGGCTCCGGTACAAGAGGTGCATTTATCGAATTGTTTGGTATCGAAGAAAAAGATGCAAGCGGTAAGAAAGTAGATAACACAACAGATGATGCAACAATCACAAACAGCACAGAAGTTATGATGACAACCGTTGCAGGTGATGAAGCAGCAATCGGTTACACATCACTCGGTGCATTAAATTCAAGCATTAGGGCATTACAGGTTGACGGTGCAGAAGCAACAGCAGCCAATGTAAAGAGCGGTACATACAAGATTTCAAGACCGTTTAACATTGCAACAAAGGGAACAGTTTCAGAAGTAACACAGGATTTTATCAACTACATTTTAAGTGAAGACGGACAAAAGATTGTGGAATCAAACGGTTACATTTCACAGGGCAACAGCGGCAAGTTTACAAGCAACGGCGCATCAGGAAAGATTGTTGTTGCAGGTTCTTCTTCTGTAACACCAGTTATGGAAAAACTGTTAGAAGCATATCAGAAGGTCAACACAGGCGCTAAGATTGAACTTCAGGAAAGCGATTCAACAACCGGTATGACAGCAGCAATTGACGGTACATGCGATATCGGTATGGCTTCAAGAGAATTAAAGGACAGCGAAAAGAGCGCAGGTCTTACTAATCAGGTAATCGCACTGGATGGTATTGCAGTTATCGTAAACAACAAAAACAGCGCTTCAAACATCACATCTGAACAGGTAAAGGCAATCTTTACAGGTGAAACAACAGACTGGAGCAATGTAAAGTAATTAAAACTTAACGACCTATAACCAATCCTTTTTAAAAGCTGCCGCACTAAGAAAATGTGAAAGAATGGACGGAAATCTTAGTGTGGCGGTGTGTTTGTGCGTAAGAAGGGAGCATTTGTAAAATGAAAGTAAAAGAAAAAGTAATGGAATATGTATTTTTACTATGTGCATGTATGTCGATTCTGGCAGTTGCACTGATCTGCATCTTCCTGTTTGCAAACGGACTGCCGGCAATGAAAGAAATCGGCGTGTTTGATTTCCTGCTTGGAAAACGATGGAAACCGGGAAATGATATTTACGGAATCTTTCCGATGATTCTCGGCAGTATTTATGTAACAGCCGGAGCGATTATTGTCGGTGTTCCGATTGGACTTTTAACAGCAGTTTATCTTGCAAAATTCTGTCCGGCAGGACTTTATAAAATTATCAAACCGGGAATTGACCTGCTGGCAGGAATCCCTTCGGTCGTATATGGATTTTTTGGTTTATGTGTGATTGTACCGGCGGTCAGAACGCTGTTTAAAGACACGTTTGGCGGGAACGGTCAGAGCATTTTTACGGCATCCGTCTTACTTGGCATCATGATTTTACCGACGATTATCGGCATTGCAGAATCTGCAATCCGTGCTGTACCGGAACGGTATTACCAGGGGGCGCTGGCACTTGGGGCAACGCATGAAAGAGCCGTATTTTTAACCGTTGTACCGGCGGCAAAATCCGGTATTATGGCAGGAATTGTCTTAGGAATCGGACGTGCAATCGGTGAAACAATGGCGGTCATCATGGTTGCCGGTAATCAGGCAAGAATGCCAAAGGGCATTTTTCAGGGTATCCGTACATTGACGGCCAATATTGTTATTGAAATGGGTTATGCGACAGATTTACACCGAGAAGCCCTGATTGCAACGGGCGTTGTATTATTCGTCTTCATTTTAATTATTAACATGCTCTTTTCTATCCTGAAACGGAAGGAGGTACACTAATCATGGAAAATGTAAAAGCAGTTATAGAAAATGCAGGCAGCGCCGGTAAGACAGAGGTAATTAATTATCAGAGTGTGAAGCAGAAATTTCAAAGCTATTTAAAACATCCGGGTTCCTTTGCAGTGTATATTCTGACTTCGCTGGCAGCACTGATTACGGTACTGGTTTTAGGATTTATTATAGTATACATTCTTGTAAAAGGTGTTCCGCATCTGACACCGGAACTATTTGCATGGGAGTATAATTCGGAAAATGTATCCATGCTTCCGTCCATTATTAACACGCTGTTACTGACGGCACTGGCACTTGTAATTGTTGTGCCGATTGGTATTTTTTCGGCGATTTACATGGTGGAATATGCAAAAAAAAGAAATAAAATTGTCAGTATTGTCCGTGTGACAGCAGAAACCTTATCCGGTATTCCGTCGATTGTGTACGGCTTATTCGGTATGATTTTCTTTGTCGGTGTCTGCCACTTCGGAAATTCCCTGCTTGCCGGTGCATTGACGGTTGCGATTATGGTATTGCCGACGGTTATGAGAACGACAGAAGAAGCCCTGCTTTCCGTACCGAACAGCTTCAGAGAGGGCAGCTTCGGACTGGGCGCCGGGAAACTGCGGACTGTATTTAAAGTTGTGCTTCCGTCTGCCGTGCCGGGCATTTTATCCGGTATTATTCTGGCAACGGGACGAATTGTCGGTGAAACGGCGGCGCTGATTTATACGGCAGGAACGGTTGCCAAAGTGCCGGAAAGCGTTTTTGATTCCACAAGAACACTTGCTGTCCATATGTATAACCTGTCTAAAGAAGGTTTAAACACCAATCAGGCATACGCCACGGCAGTTGTACTGTTAATTGTAGTAATTCTTATCAATATGCTGTCTAATTTTGCGGCACGAAAACTGTCTGCAAAGCAGAAATAAACTTGATTCTTTGGCGGTGCTGTTGTATGCTTATAAAAGATGATTCATGGGAGGATTTTCAGAATGACGATTGGTGAACGTATTAAAGCCAAAAGAAAAGAAAAAAATATTTCTGTAGAGTATGTAGCAAAAGCACTTGGTGTTTCGGTTTCTACGGTATACAGATATGAAGATTCTACGATTGAGAAAATACCCATCAAAGTTTTTGATAAGCTGTGTCAGATTTTTGAAACGTCCGCTTCGGAACTGATGGGCAATGACAGTACGGTACAAAAAACGGCAGACAGTGAACTGCCAAGAGAATTTGAAAATGCACAGGATGCAATGGAATTTATGCTTAAAATGCCGACACTGGCGGCATTTGGCGGCTACAATCCCGATGAGATGAGCGAAGAAACAATCGTGGAATTTGCCAATGAAATTTTGCAGCAGCTCAAGCTGGTAAGCTATAAGTATAAGAGATGATGACGGGGGAGAAAAGTATGAGAGCACAGCAGATTATCAGGCTTGCCTGTGATATCAAATCCGTCTGGAAAACAAACAATCCATTTGAAATTGCGGAAAAGTACGGCATTAAGGTTTTAATCCGGAATGTGAATATCGGGGACTTTAAGGCACAGACATTGAAAATGGAAGGGTATCCGACGATTATATCTATTAACGGCTTATACAGCACGCTGTCACAAAAAGTTCTGTGTGCACACGAACTGGGACACGCCCTGTTACATACAGAACCGATTAACCATTTTGATGTTACGACAAAAAATGTCCATACGAATGTGGAGTATGAAGCCAATCTGTTTGCCGTGGCACTGCTTTGTAACGAAGATGAATTTAATATGCCGCTTGCCAAGATGAGTAATGCGGTATTAAAAAGCATTTTAGACTGCAACGTCAGCTACGGACAGGGAGAAAATTAGGCACATGGAAAAAATTTTATTATTCGGGACAAAACCGGCAGATACCCTGCTTGTAAAAAAGCTGGCAGACAATATGCGTATTGCGGTACAGGAAGTGCCGGTATCGCTCTATGATTGTACGATAGAGCAGATTTTAGCCGTAAAAGGTGCGGGCATTATGGGCGGAGCGCAGAATAAAGTGCAAAATTTCGCAGTCGGCGCAGTACAGGCAGAATTAAAGTCAGAGCCGGGTATGCTGTTGTTTTGTGATGTGACGGAAAAGCATCTGGATAAATTTTTGTTTGAATTAAGAAATAAGCAGTCGTCGATTGACTATAAGGCGGTGCTTACACCGACCAACAGAATGTGGAATGTGCGGCGGCTGTCTGCGCATATGGCAATGGAACGCATGAGCCATGAGCGCGGGAAGTAGGAGATTTATACAGATTGTTTTATGGAAGCTGTAAACTGAAAAACTCATGCTTTGAATTTAAAATATAAAAATAATTGTAAAAATATTCTTGCATGTGCAGGTAACACTGTATATAATAATACACAACAGCAAAATACTTTTCAGGGTCAGGTGAAATTCCTAACCGGTGGTATAGCCCACGAGCCGCAAGGTATGATTCGGTGTAACTCCGAAGCCGACAGTACAGTCTGGATGAAAGAAAAGGTCATTGAGCAGTTATGTATACACTGATTGAAGACTCTGGAATGTGAAAGCATTTCAGAGTTTCATTTTTTGTATTACACAATATGCGGGGTGCCGCAAGGCATCTTATGTTTTCAATAAAAAGAACCCCTGAAAAGGAACCGTGTTATACGGACTTTTCAGGGGTTTTGTGCATTTTATGGAAAAACAGTTGTAAACAAAAAAATGATAATAAAAAGAAGGTGCGTAAAATTGAACAGCAGTCAGACAAAACAATATATGTACCGGGCGCTGGAGCTGGCAAAAAAGGGAACAGGCGCGGTTAATCCAAATCCGCTGGTTGGTGCGGTGCTGGTAAAGGACAACCGGATTATCGGAGAAGGGTATCATGAAAAATACGGACAGCTGCACGCAGAACGCAATGCGATAGCGGACTGTTACAGACGCGGTGAAAATCCGGCGGGAGCAGAACTTTACGTGACGTTAGAGCCATGCTGTCACTACGGAAAAACACCGCCCTGTACGGAGGCAATTATTGAAAATAAGATTGTAAAGGTATATGTCGGTTCAAATGACCCGAATCCGCTTGTAGACGGCGGCGGGATTGCGGTATTGCGGGCGCATGGAATTGAAGTGGAAACCGGTATTTTAAAACAGGAGTGCGATGCACTCAATGAAATCTTTTTCCATTATATCCGCACGAAACGCCCATTTGTACTGATGAAATACGCAATGACAATGGACGGAAAAATCGCAACGGTAACAGGCGATTCCAAGTGGATTACGGGAGAGGCGGCACGCAGGCAGGTGCATGAAGACAGGAACCGCTGTGCGGCGATTATGGCAGGTGTCGGAACGGTGATTGCCGATAATCCGATGTTAAACTGCCGTCTGCCGGAGGGACATTCGCCGGTACGAATTATCTGTGACACGTCACTGCGTACCCCGGCTGATTCGCTTGTTGTAACAACGGCAAAGGAAATACCGACAATACTTGCAACGTGCTGTACGGATAAAGAAAAACAAAAAGTATTTACCGATAAAGGCTGTAAAATTCTTGAAGTTACGGAAACGTATGACAAAAACGGCAAAAAGCAGCTGGATTTACAGGATTTATGCAAACAGCTCGGTGAACAAAAAATCGACAGCGTGCTTTTAGAGGGCGGTGCAGCATTAAACGGGTCTGCCTTACAGGCGGGAATTGTAAGCTGCGTGCAGACTTATATTGCACCAAAGATTTTTGGCGGGCAGGAAGCAAAATCACCGGTCGGCGGAAGCGGTGTCAAGCTGGCATGTGAGGCATATGGATTTGAAATCAAAGAAATTCGCCGGATTGGCGAAGACATTTTAATCAGGAGTGTGCCAAAGAAAATACAGGAAGGAGTGTAGAGCAGATGTTTACAGGAATTATCGAAGAAGTCGGAACGATAAAGCAGATTCAGAAAAATCCGGCATCGGCGGTTCTTACGATTGCGGCAGACACGGTGCTTGAGCAGACTAAAATCGGTGACAGCATTGCGGTCAATGGCGTGTGCCTCACGGTAACGGATTTAAAAGCCGGCAGTTTTACGGCAGATGTCATGCATGAAACCCTGCGGCGGTCTTCGCTTGGCAGTGTCCGCACAGGCAGTCCGGTGAATCTGGAACGCGCAATGCAGTTAGGCGGAAGATTTGGCGGACATATTGTATCGGGGCATATTGATGCAACCGGGAAAATTCTTGGTATCCGTGAAGATGACAATGCAGTGTGGTACAGGATTGGTGCAGATTATAAAATACTAAAATATATTGTGGAAAAGGGTTCGGTGGCGTTAGACGGTATCAGCCTGACCGTGGCAGAGGTGCGAAGTGACAGCTTCAGCGTATCGGTGATTCCACACACAAGGGCGAACACGACACTCACACATAAAAAAATTGGTGATATTATTAATATTGAAACGGACTGTATCGGTAAATATATTGAAAAACTGATACCGGGACACGGCGGCGGTGTGAGCCGCGAAGTGCTGTTAAGGAACGGATTTATTTAGGAAAGGTGAACAAAAATGAGTGAATTTCAGTTTAGTACGGTGGAAGAAGCACTGGAAGATTTAAAAAACGGAAAAATTATTCTCGTAGCGGATGATGAAGACCGCGAAAATGAAGGCGATATGATTTGTGCGGCAGAATTTGCGACGACAGAAAATGTTAATTTTATGGCGACACACGCTAAGGGCTTAATCTGTATGCCGATGAGTGAAGAAATCTGCCGCCGCTTACAGTTTCCGCAGATGGTGACAGACAATACGGACAATCATGAAACAGCATTTACCGTATCTGTCGATTATGTGGAAACAACGACAGGCATTTCCGCAAAGGAACGCGGACTGACGGCACGAAAATGTGTGGAAGACGGTGTAAAACCGCAGGATTTCAGAAGACCGGGACATATGTTTCCGCTGATGGCAAAGAAAAACGGCGTGTTAGAGCGCAACGGACACACCGAAGCGACGGTGGATTTGATGAAGCTGGCAGGATTAAAGCAGTGCGGTCTGTGCTGTGAAATCATGAAGGATGACGGTACCATGATGCGCATGGATGAATTAAAGGAACTGGCACAAAAATACCAGTTAAAATTTATCACGATTGCCGCTCTGCAGGATTACAGAAAAAAGCACGATAAGCTCATAGAGCGCGTAGCAGTGACAAAAATGCCGACAAAGTACGGTGAATTCAAGGCATACGGTTATATCAATCTTTTAAACGGAGAACATCATGTTGCACTGGTAAAAGGTGAAATCGGTGACGGAAAAGACCTTTTATGCCGTGTCCATTCGGAGTGCCTGACAGGCGATGCGTTCGGTTCCCTGCGTTGTGACTGCGGACAGCAATTTGCTGCTGCAATGACACAGATTGAAAAAGAAGGCAGGGGAATTCTGCTATATATGCGGCAGGAAGGAAGAGGTATCGGATTGATTAATAAGCTGCGTGCCTATGAATTGCAGGATAACGGAATGGATACACTGGAAGCCAATCTGGCGCTGGGATTTGCCGGGGATTTGCGTGAATATTATATCGGTGCGCAGATTTTAAAGGATTTAGGCGCAAAGACGCTGCGGCTTTTAACCAATAATCCGGATAAGGTTTATCAGCTTTCGGATTACGGCATGGAAATTACGGAGCGTGTGCCGATTCAGATGGAAGCAACAAAGTATGACAGTTTTTATTTAAAGACAAAGAAAATGAGAATGGGACATCTGCTGTAATGATGTAATGTAATGTATCCAATGTACCGCACACGGAATAAGAAGGCTGATACCGGAGATTTTTCAGAGTATGAACTTCTATGACAAAAGATATTTAAAACAACATTTTATTAAAATTAATATATAAGAAAGGAAGAAAAAAGATGAAGATTTATGAAGGAAAGTTAGTTTCAGAAGGTGTAAAGGTAGGAATTGTTGTAGCACGTTTTAACGAATTTATTACGTCAAAGCTGTTAGCAGGTGCTATAGATGGTCTGAAGCGCCACGAGGTAGCGGAGGAAGACATTGAAGTGGCCTGGGTGCCTGGCGCATTTGAAATTCCACTGATTGCTTCTAAAATGGCAAAGAGCGGAAAATATGATGCCGTCATCTGTCTGGGAGCAGTGATCCGCGGGGCAACAAGCCATTATGACTATGTATGCAGTGAGGTGTCCAAAGGAGTTGCAAATGTATCCTTAAACAGTGATATACCGGTAATGTTCGGCGTGCTGACAACGGATACGATTGAACAGGCAATTGAACGTGCCGGTACAAAGGCAGGCAATAAAGGCTTTGAATGTGCAGAAGGTGCAATTGAAATGGTCAATTTAATACGTTCTATTGAAAAGTAAAACAGAATAAAATAAAGTTTAAAATGGGTAAGGATAAAGCTGTAGCTTTAATGATTTAAAATCGTTAAAGTACAGCTTTATTTTTTTCGATTCCTTAATGTCCACATTCTGAATAGGGTTATTTTACAGCAGTTCCATTTATTAATATTCCATAATAGGTATAAATTAGGGAAATATAAATACACTAAAATAAGAATCAGTATGAATGAAGTTCGGAGATTAGTACTTATGAGTGTAGTGTATAGGGATGTGCTTGAGCGTTTTGTAAAATACAGAGAGCAGCGTAATATATCACAGAATGAACTTGCACAGATGCTTTGCATTTCACAAAGTTATGTCAGTAAAATGGAAGTGGGAAAGGCAAGAATCTCATTTGATATTTTAACGGCATTGTATCAACAGGGCTGGGATATTGACTATATCATTACGGGACAGGAGAACCACCGCACCGTATTAAATGATTTGTACGAGAGTTGTAAGGAAGATTGCAGGGCAGACTTTTTGCAGTATATGATATGGACCGTGATGCAGGGAATAAAAAGCTACGAAAAACAGGTAAAACAGGTGATGCGGTATATTGAAAAATTTGAATATCTGAAAATGTATACATCGGGAATCGCAGCCGAAGATAATGCATTTTACGGCATCAGAACGGTCAATAAATTATCGCAGGTGCAGATGGCAAAAATGCTGCACGTAGATATCAAGAAATACAGGGCAATGGAGAAAAATGAAAAGAAGCCGGATGCGGAGCTGTTGATGCTGCTATACAACAATTTTGAGTGCATGCCGTTTGAAACGGTTTATGGGGAGAATGATTTGGGAGAAATCAATGCTGTCTGGAGAAAGATGCAGCCGCAATTGCAGAAGGAACTATATGAATTTATGAAACATGGTCTGCAATTTATGAACAGTCAGACCGGAGATACGGAAGTATGAGTGTATTAATATTGGAAGACAACAGGCAGATATTAAATGTTTTAGAGAAACTGGTGTTGTCTGTAGCAGAAGATGAAAAAGTTTATGTTACGGATAATGTCGGGGAAGCCTATAAAATAGCGATGGAAATTTCTATTGATGTATTTATGCTGGATATTATTCTATATGGTGATAAAAAAGGCGATACATCAGGTATGCAGTATGCACAATCTATGCGGAAGCTGGAGCGTTACCGTTTTACACCTATTATTTTTATTACTTCATTAGAAGACCCGGAAATGTATGCTTTGCGGGATTTGCACGCTTTTGGATATATTGAAAAGCCGTTTGCACCTTCACAGGTTGAAAATCTTCTGCGTGATGCACTGCATTTTAAGACACAAAAGGAAAAAGATGCAATGATGTTTTTCAGAAAGGACGGCATTTTGTATCCTGTCAAATGTAACCGTGTGATTTATATGGAACTAATCAAAAGAAAAATCTGTATTCATATGAAAAACGGTGATGTGCTGAGTATTCCGTATAAATCTTTCAGGGAAATCATGGAGGAAGCGAATTACGAGAAGTTTGTACAGTGCAGCAGAAATTGTGTGATTAATATAGATTATATCAAAAATATTGACAAAACCAATCGATTTATAACGCTGGAGGGGACCAAAACAGCAGTGGAAATGGGCGGAACATTTATTAAGAAGGTTGTTGGGGTGCTGGGATTATGATAATATCATTATTATATGTAGTATTTGAGGCAATAGCGGTATTATTATTGCTACATACATTGTATGGAAAGAAAATATGTTGGAATATTTATTCAATAGCTTTTGTTGTAATAGATTACATATTAATGTTGGCAACAAAATTGTTTGGAGTTAATCAGAATTTATCAGTAATTATCTATATTATATTGATAGTATATTGTTTTGTTGAGTTTAAGAGTACTATCAAGCAAATGATTATAAATATGATATTGTTAGCTGTTATAATGATGGGAATTCAGTTGGCTGCATTACTTATTTTGGGATTAGTAGAAAATATCATATCTGGTCATGAAGATATACTACTGGTAATCACTAATTTAATTATTATAACGGTTACTATTGCAATATATAAGAAAGTCGATTTGCATAAAATATCTATATCTTTTGAGAAAAATAGAAATACAGTATTGGTTATATTACTGCTGGAGAGTACATTAATACTTTTTGTAATTTTTGAGTATAAAAATGCCTATGGAAAAGTGCAGGAGCAATATGCGGTAATAGGCGGGATTCTTGTTTTTATAGTTATTTTGTGTATACATGCGCTATTATATAAAATTAAATATCAGGAAAAACAGGCAGAATTAGAAGCATATAAGACGTATAGTGCCGCTTTTTCAGATTTAATTACGCAGATTCGTGCCAGACAGCATGAGTTTGACAATCATATTAGTGCGTTATGCAACCTGCATTACATTTGCAAAGATTATGATGAGCTGGTTTCGGAACAATCAAAGTATGCAAAAGATGTCATCAGCAATAATCGTTTTCACAGACTGCTTGTTTCGGGCAATCCTGTGATTGCAGGATTTTTATATGGAAAATTAAGTTCCATTCAGGAACAGGGAATAGAGGTGACTTATACTTTCCATATATCAGAGTTTACCAGTAAAATTCCTGTATATTTGGTGGTAGAACTGATTGGAAATTTATTGAAAAATGCAGTGGAAGCAGTAAAGACACAGCAGGTTGAAAAACAGATACATCTTTCCTGCACAGAAAATGAGAATGAATTCTGTTTAGGAGTGCGAAACAGAAGTGAAAAGATTCCATTTGACGAAATGGGCAGATTTTTTGAGAAGGGTTATAGCAGTAAAGGCAGTGGACGAGGACTGGGACTGTATAACGTAAAAGAAATTTGTGAGAAATATGGTGTTGATATTGTATGTGATAATACCGAAATTGACGATAAAAACTGGTTTTTCATTGAATTACATATAAAAAAGTCCGATGAAACGAATTTACGAAATAAAAGTGAAAAGGTAAGTAAATAACATATTTATCCAGATGACGTTTCATTGACTTGTGACTAAATTTAAGATACAATATAGCCACAAGAAAGGAGATGGAGTTATGCAGATTATTCCTATGCGTGATTTGAAAAATACGGTGGAAGTGGAACGCCGTTGTGCCGAAGAAAATGGTCCTGTTTATGTGACAAAAAATGGATATGGACGTCTGGTCGTTATGGATATTGATTATTATGAGCGGACCATGCAGAAGATGTACGAAGCGAAAGCAGTTATAGAGGGGCTTGAGGATATTAAGGCAGGAAGAACGGTAGATGGAGATGCTGCAATCAGCAATATAAGGAGCAAATATGGAATCTAAGTACCAATACCGGCTGTCACAAAAGGCAGAAGCTGACTTAGATGGTATTGTTTCATACATTGCAGTGGAGTTGTCAAATCCACAGGCGGCATCGGACTTTGTCGATAAGTTGGGAAAAGTGATTGACGAAATACGTTCTTTTCCGGAGAGCGGTTCTTATGTTAACAATGAGTTTCTTTCCGATACGGAGATACGAAAGAAGCTGATTGGCAGCTATATCATGTATTATCTTCCTGTTAAAGAAGAAAAGATGATTTATGTTGTACGAATTGTATATGGAAAGCGGAACATGGAAGAAATCCTGCGTGAGCTGGATTTGTAAAACAGACTCGTAATCTTCTGAAAATACGAAGTTTATTTTATATACAAGAACCTTCAAACTGACAAATATTGCATCAGTTTGAAGGTAAAAAATCCAGAATAAAAGCGTTTAATCATTACATTCTGATTTTATGGAATATTACTGCTTTTCGTAGTAATCACTTTCTTTCGGAAATTGGATTTCACCAAAAAGAAAGATGCTAGGTAAAGACCCACCATTCCATTCAGTTACCCTTGCCAGCTGCTCTAACAGCACCTTTATAGGGGAAATTGTTTCTGTCTGTGTATTCATTGGATACTCCTTTCCTGCACGGTATGATGAAATACGGTGCATAATTTTTTCTGTACGGCTGCACAGGATAACTGTACAGCATGCAGTATAATTACCCAGAATCCGGATACCATGTATTCATTTTCCGGGGTAATCAGCAATATAAAAAAGAACACGGTTAAAATGCCGGTGGAAATCCACTGAAATCGTTTCTTTTTCGCAGCAGAAAGCGCTGGTCTTTTTGATGAAGAAACAGGTGCAAGCGCATAATTTATTAAAATGCAGACCATGCACAATAAAATCCGTGCTGTTTTCGTTAAAGAAATCAGCGGCAGAAGCGTCAGACACAAAAAAGCATAACCGGTGCTTACAAACAGACAGCCGGCATATGTATTGCAGTGAAATCCGCCGGCGGTACGCCGGATACAGCAAAGAAATAAAAGTGTTGCAATGCACAGTGCCAGATGTCTGCGGTATAAGAATAAAATGAAAAATAATTTGCTGCTTTCTGAAAGAAATGTAAAAAGCAGATAACGCAGCAGTGCAATCTGATAATCAGTCAGTCCATAGCGTATTTTCAATTTTTTCCACATGATAATCTCCTTTATTCAATCGCTGTTCCTGCACACATTCTATATCCACAAAATCATAAAAATAAAAACGTGTCGTTAATTGCACAAAATTGTAATGTAATGAGAAAAATTTGAAAAATAAAAAACGACAGGGAAAGAAGCATAAAAAAATTACATAAGTCAGAAGAAAAAGCAGATGAAGTTGAGTTTGATTGGATATAATAAAAGATTACGCAAATGTTAAAAAACACCATAAATTTCACACGGAATTTACTTAATTTACATAAGTTTGGTTCAGTTTACATTGAATAAAAAAATTAACAATATCTTTACATGAAATTTACAGGAATGTGATAGTGCATTTTACATCGGCTTTGATAAGATGTCATTGTGAAAAAAATTATGAAATTGCCGCATCAGATTAAATTGTGCGCGATAAAAAGGAGCTGGAAAAATGGAAACAACAAAAATTCATGTAACAAATATGAATTTGCATTATGGTGATTTTCACGCGTTAAAAAATATTAATATTGATATTCCTGAAAATCAGATTTGTGCAATGATTGGACCTTCAGGCTGCGGAAAAAGTACATTTTTAAAGTCAATCAACCGCATGAATGATTTAGTTGAAGGCTGTAAAATTGATGGACAAATGCAGCTTCGAGGAGAAAACGGATTTGAAGATATTTACGGAGATATGGATGTAAATCATTTAAGAAAACGCGTTGGTATGGTATTCCAGCAGCCCAATCCATTTCCGATGAGTATTTATGACAACATTGCTTATGGTCCGAGAACACATGGTATTAAGAACCGGCATAAGCTGGATGCAATCGTTGAAAAAGCGTTAAAACAGGCAGCAATCTGGGAAGAAGTAAAAGACCGTTTAAATAAGTCAGCATTGGGACTTTCAGGCGGACAGCAGCAGCGACTTTGTATTGCGCGTGCGCTGGCTGTTGAACCGGAAGTGATTTTAATGGATGAGCCGACATCGGCACTTGACCCGATATCAACTTCAAGAATTGAGGATCTGGCAATTGAGTTAAAGAAAGAGTATACGATTGTTATGGTAACGCACAATATGCAGCAGGCAACCCGTATTTCGGATAAAACCGCATTCTTCCTGCTGGGAGAACTCATTGAATACGGAGATACCGAGCAGCTGTTTTCTATGCCAAAGCAGAAAAAGACGGAAGACTATATCACCGGACGTTTCGGCTGATAATCCCGATACGCCGGATATAAAACAGCAAAGAAAATGAGAAGAAAATAAGAAGGCAGAAATGGAGGAAAACATGAGAAATCGATTTGACAGACAGCTTAGTACTTTAAATGATGAGCTGATTGAAATGGGCAGTATGATTGAAAAATCCATTGAAACGGCAATCAAGGCACTGGTCAATCAGGATGTGGATTTAGCAAGACATGCAATTGAGGCAGATGAGGAGATTGACCGTCAGGAACGTATTATTGAAGACCTATGTCTGAAACTGCTGTTACAGCAGCAGCCGGTTGCAAAAGATTTAAGACTGATTTCATCCGCATTAAAAATGATTACGGATATGGAGCGAATCGGCGACCATGCTTCGGATATTTCAGAAATCACAATTGCACTGGCAGACCAGCCGTATATTAAGAAACTGGAGCATATCCAGCAGATGGCAAAAGAAACAATGATTATGCTGGTGGGAAGCATTGAGGCCTTTGTAGATAAGGATTTGGAAAAGGCGAATGAAGTCATTAAGCGGGATGACGTAGTCGATGATTTATTTGATAAAGTTAAAAAAGAATTGATTCAGATGATTCATGAAAATGCGGATAAGGGTGAGCAGGCAGCTGATCTTTTGATGGTTGCTAAATATATGGAGCGGATTGGCGACCACGCAACCAATATTTCGGAGTGGGTTATTTTTTCCATTACAGGAGAACACAAATCCATGAATTAATCCACATAATCAGAGAATAGTTTTTGCAAAATCTCCGGAAATGTAAAAGAAATGTAAAATTTACATGGATTTTACATAGGTTTGACAGAGATTTCATAAATGTATTTTATACTTCATTTTGCAAACGATAAATATTACAAAGTTGAATGGAGTGCAAAATGAGTATTTTTAATGTATTATCAATGATTGGCGGACTGGCGCTTTTTCTTTATGGTATGCACCTGATGGGAGAAGGTCTTTCCAAAGCATCCGGTGGTAAACTGGAAAGTATTCTTGAAAAATTAACATCAAATCCGGTGAAGGCAGTGCTGCTTGGTGCAGGTGTTACGGCGGTCATCCAGTCGTCTTCGGCAACGACGGTTATGGTTGTCGGCTTTGTCAATTCCGGCATTATGCGGCTGTCACAGGCGGTCGGCATTATTATGGGTGCGAATATCGGTACGACGGCAACCTCGTGGATTTTAAGTCTTACAGGAATTGAGGGCGACAATTTATTTGTCAACTTATTAAAACCGTCATCCTTTTCACCGGTCTTAGCGATTATCGGCGTTGTCTGTATTATGTTTGTCAAAAAGCAGAAGGTACAGGACATTGGTAAAATTTTAGTCGGCTTTGCCATTTTAATGACAGGTATGGATGCCATGAGCAGTGCAGTAGAGCCGTTGGCAGATGTACCGCAGTTTACACAGATTCTGACAATGTTTTCAAATCCGGTACTCGGTATGCTTGCCGGTCTTGTATTGACAGCGATTATTCAGAGTTCTTCGGCTTCGGTCGGTATTTTACAGGCGCTGTGTTCAACCGGTTCACTTGGATTTGCAACGGTTATTCCGATTATTATGGGACAGAATATCGGTACCTGTGTAACAGCACTGATTTCAGCAGTCGGTGCGAATAAAAATGCGAAGCGTGCGGCACTGGTACATCTGTATTTTAATATCATTGGAACAATTGTATTTATGATACTGTTTTATTCAATCAATGCATTGTTTCCGTTCTCATTTATGGAAGAGTCTGCAACGCAGGTTGGCATCGCGGTTGTGCATAGTACGTTTAATATTTTTGCGACCTTGCTGCTGCTGCCATTTGGCAATATGCTTGTGAAACTTGCATGTCTGACAATCCGTGATAATCCAAATGATGCACTGGATAATCCGGCAGATGAATTTTCACTGCTTGATGAGCGTTTCTTGGATAAACCGAGTCTTGCCATGGAACACTGTATGCAGGTGACTAATAATATGGCAGAACTGTCTAAAAGATGTCTGTTTACGGCAATAGGACTTTTCAGGGATTATAGTGATACCCAGTCAGAGGCCGTCAGCACAATGGAAGAACGCGTAGACCGGTATGAGGATATGCTGGGGACATATTTAATGAAATTAAGTGGAAAAGATTTATCGGCAAAGGATTCGGAAAATTTATCACTGATGTTACATACAATCGGTAATTTTGAAAGAATTTCAGACCATGCATGCAACCTGTGTGATGCAGCAAAGGAAATGGCAGAAAAAAATATGGCATTTTCAGAAAAAGCCACACAGGAGCTGCACATTTTCACAGAAGCTGTAAAAGAGATTGTAAATACCTCATTTTCGGCATTTAAGAAAGAAGATGTAGAACTTGCGGGAACGGTTGAACCGCTGGAGGAGGTTATTGATGATCTGAATATGGAGTTAAAGACACGCCATATCCGCAGATTAAGAGAAGGAAAATGTACGATTGACCTGGGATTTGTCCATTCTGATATTACAACAAATTACGAGCGTATTGCAGACCACTGTTCCAACATTGCGGTGTGTCTGATACAGGTAAAGCAGGAAGGATTTGACACCCATGAATATCTTGGTACAATAAAAAGAGAAGATAACGAACAATTTAAAAAGCAGTATGCAGTATTTGAAGAAAAATACCGTCTGCCGTAAAAAATATACTCCGTGCCGGTTTAAAGCAACAATGCAGTTAAAAGCCGTTTAAGCCGGACACGAGGCAGGGAATGGAGGAAATGATGGCACTTATATATGTTGTGGAAGATGATAAAAATATCAGTGAAATCGAAAGCTTTGCATTAAAAAATGCAGGACATCAGATTGTAGAATGTGCGTGTGCAAAGGAGTTTCACAAGCAGGTACAGGAGCGGATACCGGATATGGTGCTGCTTGATATTATGCTGCCGGATGAAGATGGGCTTTCTATTTTGAAAAAACTGCGTGCAACACCGGAAACAAGGAGAATTCCTGTAATTCTGGTAACGGCAAAGACCACAGAAATTGATAAGGTCAAGGGACTGGATTCGGGTGCCGATGATTATCTGACTAAGCCGTTTGGCGTCATGGAACTCATTTCCCGCGTAAAGGCGCTGCTGCGCAGGGTTGGCGGCATGGAAGATGAAAAATTCTTACGGGTTGGCATTTTGTTTATTGATGATGAAAAGCACGTTGCTTATGTAGATGATAAACATATTGAACTGACCTATAAGGAATATGAACTGCTCAAGTACCTGACGATTAATCAGGGAATTGTACTGTCCCGCGACAATCTTATGGAGAAAATCTGGAGTTCGGATTACGAAGGCGAATCAAGAACGCTGGATGTCCATATCAAAACACTGCGGCAGAAGCTTGGGAAAGCCGGGTCTTATATTAAGACTGTGAGAAATGTCGGCTATTTCCTTGATTTGGATACAGATGTGTAATAATCCTTATATGTGGAATTATTACGGGCAGGAGTGCATATGAAAAAGAAAATCAACATTCAATTTTTAATTATTACATTACTGGCGATACTGACAACGGTATCGCTTTCTATCTTTGTATTTTACGAATTATTCAAGCAGGAAGTGATGGCAGACTTAAAAACGAACACACAGCTTCTGGTTGAAACGGATGCGTGGGAGCAGATTGTGGAAAAGAAGGATGCTGGGGCTTTAGACGATGGTGTGAAGCAGCTCCGTCTGACACTGGTAGACGGTACCGGAGAAGTTATTTTGGATACCAATGCAGAAGTCGGCAGTATGGACAATCACAGTGCAAGACCGGAGATTTCACAGGCACTGCAGACCGGAGAAGGACAGGCAATTCGTCAGTCCAGCACAATCGGTAAAAATGCGTTTTATTATGCCATACGGCTGGAGAACGGAAGTGTCCTGCGCACGGCAAAGGAAGCAGGCAGTATCACAAGTGTTTTCGAGAGCATTTTGCCGGTAATCGTAATTTTATGCGTACTGTTGTTTGCATTGTGTATGATCCTCTCACATTTCCTGACGGAGAGCATTATTGAGCCGATTGAAAATCTGGCAGATAATCTTGATGCTTCGGATTCCGTAAAGGTGTATAAAGAACTGGTACCGTTTGTACAGACAATCAAAAAACAGCATGAGGATATTATGCGCAATGCCACCATGCGGCAGGAATTTACGGCAAATGTGTCCCATGAATTAAAGACACCGTTGACGTCTATTTCCGGATATTCCGAACTGATTGAGAGCGGAATGGCAGCAGATGAAGATATTGTGCGATTCGCGGCGGAAATTCATAAAAATTCCAATCGTCTGCTGACTTTGATTAACGATATTATCCGTCTGTCGGAATTAGATCAGGTAGAGGAACGGAACTGCTTTGAAGAACTGGATATTTATGATATTGCACAAAATTGTGTGGAGATGCTTCGCCTGAGTGCCAAGAAGCACGATGTTACCATGGAATTACACGGTGTACACCGCATTATCTGTGCCAACCGCCAGATGATGGATGAACTGGTCTATAACCTGTGTGACAATGCCATCCGATACAACAATCCGGGCGGCAGGGTCGATATTACGGTTGATGCAGCCGTTGCATTTGATAAAACGGCAGAAACCGGAGCAACGATTATTGAGGTCAAGGATACCGGTATCGGCATTTCAAAAGAACATCAGGAGCGTATATTTGAGCGCTTTTACCGCGTGGATAAAAGCCGTTCTAAATCAACGGGAGGAACAGGACTGGGGCTTGCTATTGTAAAGCATATTGTGGCTGCCCACAAGAACGCATCCCTGTCGCTTACAAGCGAACCGGGAAAAGGAACCTGTATCCGTGTGGCTTTTAAAATGAAGACAAATTTGGAGTAAAAAAATGTATTTTTGGCGCAAAGCCCGCAAACAAGCGGGATTGAGCGCATAAGGGATGAAAAAAAAGTCCAATATGTAGACAATGTCCGGAAAATACAGCGTTTATATAAAACAAAAAACGGTTCATAAATAGTTTATAGAGTTTTTATTTACAAAATAGTTAACATGTGTTATTATTTCACAACGATAATATATAACACTGTTAACTATTTATTTTTTTGCAGTAAAAAATCACCGCGAAACAGCATAGGACGGTGAAGATCACAGCCGGAAAGGAGGAATTTTTGTGCAAAAAGAGTATGCGGAGCTGTTTTCCGCATTTACACAGTTTAGAAAGCTGCATATGTCGGATTTATTTCCGAATATGAACCATTCGGAATTTGCCACCCTGATGCATATTGGCGGGGCAAATAAGTGTCTAAACGAAGAAAAAGTCAAGGTTTCTACACTGTCAGAGAGGATGCGTATTAATATTACTGCCGTGTCCCGGACATTAAAAGTACTGGAAAAGAAGAATTACATCCAGCGGACAGTCAGCGCGCAGGACCGCAGAATTACATATGTGGAACTGACCCCGGAGGGGGCAGAGGTACTGGCGGAAGCGGAGGAAACAATGAATACATTTACGGCAAAGGTGCTAAGCAGCCTGAAAAAAGAAGACGTAATCCGTCTGACTGCGCTGATGAACCAGCTTTATGAGGCATCAGAAGCAGAAATAGAGAAAAGAAAAAAGAAAGGTGATGTGACAGAATGAGTAGATTTTTTAAGACGTTAAAGCCTTATTGGAAATCTGTACTGCTGATTATCGCACTGCTTGTATTACAGGCATATGCAGATTTATCGCTGCCGCAGTATACATCGGATATTATTGATACCGGTATCCAGAATGGTGGTGTTTCACACTGTATGCCGCAGGCAGTCACAAAGGAAGAATTTGAACTGGCAAAGGTTTTTATGACAGAAGATGAGGTCGCAATATGGGAAGACAGTTACCGGGAAGACGGTGATGTGTACCGCTTGGATGTGACCGATGAAAAGAAGCTGGATGAATATGATGATGAATTTGTGACAGCATTTATTTTAAACAATCAGACATCGGCAGTAGAGGAATCTGCTTTTAAACAGCAGATTGCCGCACAGTCCGGTCAGGACCCTTCACAGCTTGAAAATGTTCCGGTGGAAATGCTCGGACAGCAGATGGGCATTGAACTTTCAACCTTTAAAAAAGAGATTGAAGATGTTGACGGCAATGTAGTACTTGCAGACTGTGTGGATATGCGTCCGGTCTTTCAGATGATGCTTGCACAGGGCAGAATGACAACGGATGATATTGTTTCCATGCGTGACACGTTGCAGGAAAAAATGGAGAGCATGGGCAGTTCACTGATTCTTTCCATGGGTATCTCTTATGCAAAGAACATGGACAGTGCCGCCGGTGTAGATATGGATAAGTTACAGACTGATTATCTGTGGGCATCAGGCATTAAAATGGTGCTGATGGCACTGTTAGTTGCAGTGATTACCGTATGTGTCGGTATGCTTGCGTCGCGTGTGGCAGCCGGTGCAGGACGTGATCTGCGTGGCAGCGTATACAAAAAAGTCATGGGCTTTTCCAGTGCGGAAATGGATCGTTTCTCAACGGCATCCCTGATTACACGGACCACCAATGATGTACAGCAGATTCAGATGGTGATTGTATTATTACTGCGTATGGTATTATATGCGCCGGTGCTTGGTATCGGCGGTGTTATCAAGGTATGGCAGACAGGTGCCGGAATGGGCTGGGTAATCGGTCTTGCTGTTGCGGCTATTATGGCACTCGTGCTGTTTTTAATGGTTGTTGCCATGCCGAAGTTTAAATTAATGCAGAAGCTGGTTGACGGTGTCAACTTAGTTTCAAGGGAAATTCTTACCGGACTTTCTGTTATCCGTGCATTCGGAAGGGAAAAGAAGGAAGAAGAACGTTTTGATAAAGCCAATAAAAAGCTGACAAAGACGATGTTATTTACCAACCGTGTCATGACATTTATGATGCCTTGCATGACCTTTATCATGTACGGACTGACGGTTCTGATTGTATGGGTTGCGGCACATAAGATTGATAACGGCAGTATGCAGGTGGGTGCAATGACAGCATTTATTACGTATGCAATGCAGATTGTTATGTCCTTCTTAATGCTGACGATGATGTCTGTTATGCTTCCGAGAGCGGCAGTTGCGGCAGACAGAATTGATGAAGTATTAACTGTAAAATCTGAAATTGTAGACCCTGAAAAGCCGGAAACACTTGAAAAGAAGGAAGGTGTTGTACGCTTTAACCATGTAAGCTTTAAATACCCGGGTGCAGAACACAATGCCCTTGAAGATATTGATTTTGTGGCTGAACCGGGTAAGACAACGGCGATTATCGGCAGTACGGGCTGTGGTAAATCAACGCTTGTAAACTTAATACCAAGACTTTACGATGTTACGGAAGGTTCGGTGACAATCGACGGACACGATATCCGTAACATTACCATGAATGAACTGCGTGATGAACTCGGCTTTGTGCCGCAGAAAGGTGTGCTGTTTTCCGGTACGATTGCAAGCAATCTCCGTTATGGCAGAGAAGATGCAACCGATGAAGAAATCCGTGAAGCGGCTGAAATTGCACAGGCATCGGGTTTTATTGAAGAAAAAAGTGCAAAATATGACAGTCCGATTGCACAGGGCGGTTCTAACGTATCCGGTGGACAGAAACAGCGTCTGTCGATTGCAAGAGCCATTGCAAAGAATCCGAAGGTCTTCATTTTTGATGACAGTTTTTCCGCACTCGATTTAAAGACCGATGCGGCACTCCGTAAGGCACTGGCAGAAAAGGTATCCGACAGCACGGTTATTATCGTTGCACAGCGAATCAGTACGGTGCTTCATGCAGAGCAGATTCTTGTCATGGATGAAGGCAGAATCGTCGGCAGGGGAACACATGAAGAACTGCTTGCAAACTGCGAAGTATACCGTCAGATTGCAAAATCGCAGATGTCAGAAAAGGAACTCGGACTTGCGGGTGATACAGAAAGGGAGGAACAGTAATTTATGGAAAATAAAGATGTAAAAATGCCTCCGAAGACAAGAGGACCGATGAGAGGACCAGGCAGAGGTATGATGCCAGGAGAAAAAGCCAAAGACTTTAAATGGTCTATCGGCAAATTACTTGCGTATCTTGGAAATTACAAAATCGGCATTATCGTAGTGATGATTTTTGCGGCGTGTGCGACCGTGTTTAACGTTGTCGGTCCAAAGGTTTTAGGTAAAGCCACGACAGCACTTTCCGAAGGGCTGATGAATAAAATCAACGGCACCGGCGGCATGGATTTTAACTATATCGGAAAAGTCCTTTTATTTGTGCTGGGATTATACAGCATCAGCGCCGTTTTCAGCTTTATACAGGGCTGGATTATGACGGGGATTACACAGAAGCTGTGTTACCGGTTAAGGAAAGAAATTTCCGAAAAAATTAACCGTATGCCGATGAAATATTTTGAAAGCAGAACTTACGGTGAAGTATTATCGCGTATTACCAATGATGTAGATACCCTCGGCATGGGTTTAAACCAGAGCATTACTACGATTATTACCGCTGTTGCAACCATGCTTGGTGTATTGGTGATGATGTTAAGCATTTCACCGCTGATGACACTGATTGCAGTCATTATTCTGCCGGTGTCAGCCGGACTGATTTCATTTGTTGTAAAGAAATCACAGAAATATTTTAAGACACAACAGGAATATTTAGGCCATATCAACGGACAGATTGAAGAAACCTACGGCGGACATACCGTTGTAAAGTCTTTTAACAAAGAGGCTTCTATGGTTAAGCAGTTTGACGAAACCAATACGGTATTGTATAAATCCGCATGGAAATCGCAGTTCCTATCCGGAATGATGCAGCCGATTATGAATTTTGTCGGAAACTTAGGCTATGCCTGTGTGGCATTAAGCGGAGGTCTTCTTGCAATTCAGGGCGCGATTACAATTGGTGATATTCAGGCATTTATCCAGTATGTTAAGAATTTCACACAGCCGATTACACAGATTGCACAGGTTATCAATCAGGTACAGTCTATGGCAGCAGCCTCCGAGAGAGTATTCGAGTTCTTAGAGGAGGAAGAAGAAGATCAGTTTGTGCAAAATCCGGTACGCTTAGATAAAATCGAAGGCTGTGTGGATTTTGAAAATGTACACTTTGGTTATAAAGAAGATCAGACAATTATCAATGATTTTACTGTACATGTAAAACCGGGTCAGAAGGTTGCCATTGTCGGTCCTACAGGTGCCGGTAAGACAACGATTGTGAAGCTGCTCATGCGTTTTTACGATGTCGGCAGCGGTGCTATTTTAGTAGACGGACACAATATCAAGGACTTTAACAGACGGGAATTAAGAGATGCGTTTGGCATGGTGCTTCAGGATACATGGCTGTATAAGGATACCATTATGGAAAATATCCGTTACGGAAGACTGGATGCAACCGATGAAGAAGTTATTGCGGCGGCAAAAGCAGCGCATGCACACCACTTTATTGAAACCCTGCCGGGTGGCTATCAGATGGAATTAAATGAAGATGCAAGCAACGTTTCACAGGGACAGAAGCAGCTGCTTACAATTGCGAGAGCAATTCTTGCAGACAATCCGATTCTGATTCTGGATGAAGCGACCTCTTCTGTGGATACCCGTACAGAGATTCAGATTCAGAATGCAATGGATAACCTGATGAAGGGCAGAACGAGCTTTGTCATTGCCCACCGTCTGTCTACGATTAAAGATGCAGACGTGATTCTTGTCATGAAGGACGGCGATATTGTAGAACAGGGAAATCATGAAGAACTTCTTGCAAAGGGCGGCTTCTATGCAGACCTTTACAATTCACAGTTTGATGAGGCAGAAAGCGCGTAAGATACGGGAATTTTGATAAAAAATGGAAGTTATTAAAGATGAATATTTAAAATATTAATTCAAAACAAAGAGTAAAAAGGAGAAACAGCCTGGCAGAGGTTTTTTCTCCTTTTTTCACGGATAGTCCTTGCAAAACTTTAGAATTTCTGTATACTTGAAATGTTAGGTGTTTTCATGGCAGAACCGGAGGAATTTGATGAAACAGATTGCGTGGGTAAAAGTTATCCAAAACAAATATATAAAAAGATGTATGAGTATTGTGGGAATTGTAATCGTTTTACTGGGTGCCATGTTGTTATATCATATTACAGGTTTAAGAAAAAATGAATATACAAAAAAGGAGCCATTGCTTTTAAACTGGACTGTTGTCAGTGAAAATCAGACGGATACGGATGTGGATTTGAATACATTCCGCTTTGATAATATTTTAACAGACAAAAAGACAATATATTTATCCCGTACTTTTGTGGATAAAGGGCAGTTTCAATCACCGGTACTTGTGGTTCAGACGCATAATGCAGCGTTACGTGTCTTTGTGGACGGAGAATGTATTTACAGTTCCGGGCTGGAGCGGTATGACTGCGGGAAAATGGTTGGAAGCGGCATGCACAGCATTGCTATGCCTAAAGATGGAGAACAGCATGAACTGATGCTGGAATTTAAGGCAAACGGTGATTCTTATGTTACCCGGATGAACGATATTTATATTACTGATTATGCAACAATTTACACTGATTTTTTAGTGACCAACAGAGTTACTTATGCACTTAGTGTCTGCCTTTTGTTTATCGGATTTGTCCTGCTTTTGCTTGGGATGGTTATGATGCTGACGCGGACCTGGTTTACACATTTGATATCACTGGGAATTTTCTCGCTGATGGTAGGTTTATGGACGATGGGAAAATATAATATCCTACAGATTTACCGGGTACCGATATGGCTGTGTACCTTTATTGAGTATGCCAGCATGTATATCGGTCCGCCGTCTCTGCTGCTTTTTTTCAGGGATTATCCGAAAAAAGCAGACAGCAGATGGATAACGTGGATGTATTACATAATTTTCTGGGTAGATAGCGGTGTGACGGCACTTTTATTTGTGCTTCATTTTTCAGGTGTCTGGCATCTTCCGCATATGCTTCGGCTGGAACAGGCATTTGTAGCAATTGTCTGTGTTTATCTGATTATATTAATGATTGCCTGTGTTAGAAAGGGAAACCGGCAGAGCAGACTGGTTATCTGCGGTGTGATTTTGTTTTTGCTGTGTATCGGAGCGGAATGGTCAGGTTATATGGCAGGAAAATACTGGGGTCATGAAATGTCATGGACAACAGGATTTTCATCTTTGGGAACTGTGATTCTGATTAGTATTTTACTGCTCTCATTAAGCTGGGATATTGCGGGAAAAATGGTCGACGAAAAAGAACAGGCAGTTCTTTATAAAATGGCATATACGGACAATCTGACGGGACTTTATAACCGCCGCTTTTGTGAAGAACGATTAAAATCATATTGTTATAATAACATTCCATTTACAATTTTTAATTTTGATATGAATGGGCTGAAAGCCACGAATGATACCCATGGGCATAGCAGTGGGGATAAGCTGATTAAGGGGTTTGCGGATATTTTAACGAAGTCGTTTGGGGACAAAGGTATCGTTGGCAGAATGGGCGGCGATGAATTTATTGTAATTGTAGAAAACATCGAAGAACTTAATTGTCAGGAAGAAATCCGACATTTTCAAAAAATTATGAGTGAGGCAAATAAAGCACAAAGTGGGTATGTTTACAGTACGGCATACGGCTATGCAGACAGTTCTGAAATTGTGTCAGACGGTGAAATACGCGATGTCAACATGGTTTACAGACTGGCGGATAACCGCATGTATGAGAATAAAAAGACATGCCATGATGCAAGAAAATAGTTAGAAAGTGGAAGGAACAAAGGAATTTATGAACAGGACTTACGACAAATTTCAGGTAGTATTACTAAGCGAAGTAAAAGGGAAAGACAGCAATGCGTTTATTTTTGAATTACGTCTTACTTCGGAGGACAATTGTCGTATCAGAATTATAGATTTTGACGCATTTGATATTGACGGAAACAAGTACAGCGCGGGAGCGGATAAAATCAGTACAACAGATGTGATTTTAGGACACAGCAAATTTTTTGCCGAAACCAAAAAGATTAATGTAAAAATCAGTTCGCAGTTTAAAGCAAGAATCGGCTGTATGGCAGTCTTAACGGTTGCCTGCATTGAAGATAAACAGCAGATGAAATTCTGTTTCCAGAGAAAAGGAACAAACCGCTGGGATTGTGTCGGTGTGGAATTTATGGAGTATGAAGGTCTTCCGGCAGCAGAAGAAGAACCGGTGGAAACAGAAGGAACTTTAGAATCGGTTGAAGAACTGACTGACAAAGCAGAAAAACAGGTACAGGCGCAGACGGAAGCACAGACACAGACTGGAGCTTCGGCAGTGAAAGAAGACGGTGAAGAACAGGCAGCAGTGGTAGTACAGGATTCTCCGGCAGAAGACATCCCGGCAGCACAGGATGAAAAAGCTGCAGCAGAATCACTTGAAGAATATCTGGAAAGAGAAGGCGCAGAGTCTGTCTTAGGGCTGTCCATGAAGGAATTTGTCAATCGTTTTGCATTAGGTACACAGACAGTAGAAGATGTTTTAAAGCAGTTAAATGTCAATGTGGCGCAGGAAGAAGAACCGGCAGAAACAATCAGTCAGCCGGCGCCGGTATCCCAGCCGGAGGAAGAAGAGCAGGAGCAGTCCATAGAAGACTATTTAAACAGTCTGATTGAATTTGATGAAAAATCATCGGAAACCATCGGCCTTGCCGTTTCTAATATGAGAATCCGTGCAGAAGAACAGGGTGACACCGTCTGTCCGGTTCTTTACTGTGAGGTCAGCTATTCCAAAGAAACCTATGTATTGGTGCGCTGTCCGATGATTAAGGTGATTTTTTACGATGCAAAGGGATGTATCGACAATGTTGCCATGCATCCGGTATCCCGTATCCATACAGGTCAGGATATTGTTGAAATGGCATTTAAGAAGTCCACAGTGAAAAATTGGAAAAACAAGAGCAAAATCAAAGTACTCGTAACGCTGTAAAATAGATAAAACATTTTTTTTGGTTAAAACATAAAACATAAAAAATAAAAGAATTAAAAGAAGAAAGCTGCGCAGCCGGAACAAAAAACGGCTGTGCAGCTTATTTTATAAAGTTCTGAAAGCTTAAAGGATGTTGGCTGATATGCAGCTGGTATATCGATATAAAGGATTCTGATAATTACGGTTTTTAAAACTACATCATATTGAAATAAATGTAATATCATCTTGACAAAAAAACAAAGAAGCGGTATAACATAAATAGTTTGAGAATCAAAATATTGTATTTCTGAACGAAAACAAAATACTGTTATGGCAGATGAGAAATTACCTGCGGAATGGAGAAGAATATGAATAATCAGTTACCACAACTTATATTAGGAGATGTTATTGTGCCGGTGCCGGTGATTCAGGGCGGCATGGGTGTTGGAGTGAGTCGAAGCCGTCTTGCGGGAGCAGTTGCAAAAGAAGGCGGTATCGGTGTGATATCAACAGCACAGATCGGTTATGACGAGGAAAATTTTGAAAAAAATCCGGCGGAGTGTAACTGCAGGGCAATAATAAAACACATTGCGCAGGCAAAAGAGATTGCAGGCGGAAACGGACTGGTCGGTGTGAATATCATGGTGGCATTAAAGCATTACAGACAGCACATTGAAACGGCGGTAGAAGCGGGTGCAGATGTCATTATCTGTGGTGCGGGACTGCCGGCAGATTTACCGGGAATTGCCCAAAACTATGCACGTGAGCATGGGAAAAAGATACCAAAGCTGATGCCGATTGTGTCTTCCGCGAGAGCAGCGGGAATTATTTTAAAAATGTGGGACCATCATTACCATACGGTGCCGGATTGTATTATTGTGGAAGGACCGATGGCAGGCGGACATCTTGGATTTCAGGAAAGTGTATTGGAAAATATTGAAAATATTGATTTTGACGCGATTCTTTGCGGGGTCATTGACAGCAAAAAGCCATATGAGGAGAAATACACAAAAAAGATTCCGGTTGCGGCGGCAGGCGGTATTTTTGACAGACAGGATATTGACCATGTGCTTTCATTAGGTGCAGATGCCGTACAGATTGCAAGCCGTTTTGTTGTCACTAAAGAATGTGATGCATCTGATGCATACAAACATGCATATATTGAGGCGGGAAAGGGTAATATACAGATTGTAAAAAGTCCTGTCGGCATGCCGGGACGCGCCGTGCGCAATGCTTTTATCAGACAGGTTGAGCAGCACAAACAAGAAATTACCGGCTGTTATCAGTGCCTTGAAAAATGTAACCCGAAGGAAGTGCCGTACTGCATTACACAAGCGCTGATTCACGCCGTGAAAGGCGAATTAGAGCAGGGGTTAATTTTCTGCGGTGAAAATGTTTCCAGAATCCATGAAATGACAACCGTACCGGAACTGATGCGGGAATTGACACAAGGTTGACATAACACCCCGGTATTTAGTACTATAGTAAGTGAAAAAGAACGAATGGAGAAACCAATGAAAGAATTTTTGCGTGCTAAGATTTTTGCACTTTCACAGTATCTGGAAATGCTGCTTTCGCTGATTTTAGGACTGGTTATTGTAATTCTTGCAGGGAAACTGCTGATGGACGTATTTAATCCGCAATATATTTTTGCAGGAGAAGACGTCTTTGCATATTATCTGGAAACTGCAATGAATCTTGCGATTGGTGTGGAGCTTATTAAAATGCTTTGCATGCACTCACCGGGGACTGTCATTGAAGTCCTTTTATTTGCAATTGCAAGACAGGTTGTTGTATCCCATTCTTCCGTGACACAGACACTGACCGGGGTATTTGCAATTGTTGTGCTGTTTGCTACAAGAAAATATCTGTTTATCCCACACGATGAGGTAGAAAAGATTACCGTACGCGGTAGTATGACTGTAGCAATGGCAAACCGTGTTGCTAAAATCAAAATACCGGAAACAGATGGAAAACTGCTCCGTGATGTGATTGAGAAGCGGATTTGTGAGGAAAGCCTTTCAAAAGAAATCGGAACCTGCGTGGATTACGATAATTTTGCATTATGCATTGCAAGTATCAGAGAAGGTAAAGTAACAAGAGTTGATATTTTAAAAAATAAGGATTGATAAGGAGTAAGCTTATGGCAATTGTACATGTAACAAGTGAAAATTACGAAAAGGAAGTATTACAGTCTGATAAGCCGGTATTAATTGATTTCTGGGCATCATGGTGTGGACCGTGCCAGATGTTAGGACCGGTCATTGAAGAAGTTTCAGAAGAAGTGACGGATGTAAAGTTTGTAAAAGTAAGTACTGAAGAAGCACCTGAACTGGCAGAAAAATTTTCTATTATGTACATTCCGACACTGGTACTCATGGAAAATGGAACGGTTGTAAATAAATCCACAGGCTTTTTACAGAAAGAACAGATTTTAGAACTTCTGAATACAAAAAATTAAAAAAATTAAAAAAAAATTAAAATTTTTGTTGACAAATGAAGTTTGAAAGATTATCTTATTACTTAATTCAACAGTCAAATGCAGAGAACAGGAAATGACTTTTTCAAATCACCGCTCACAGAGAGCCGTAAGATGATGAGAAGCGGCAGCAAGGAATGAAAAAGCCCTCACCTGCGAGCAGTTCCGGTGAAAGGCAGTGTGATTGCATACAGCCTAGTAATTGGAACCGGTACCCATCGTTAACAGGGCATGCCATAGAGTCGGTATCCTATTGATTCTGACAGCAGTGGCAGTAGAGAGGCCGGAATATCCGGCAAGCAAAGTGGTAACGCGGAAGTAATGTTAAATCAGCCTTCGTCTTTGCACCAAATCATTTAGATTTGTGTGGAGACGAAGGCTTTTTTTGATACTATGGACAATGCGTACAGAGTGTTTGACTGATGAAATATATCATAATAGGAGAGTGACATCTATGAACACTTTAGTAATTGTTTTAATTGCAGCTGTTATTTTATTCGGCGCATATGTTGTCTATGGCCGTTGGTTAGCCAACAAATGGGGAATTGACCCTAAGGCAGAAACACCGGCAGTAAAGTACAATGATGGTAAAGATTTTGTCCCGACAAACGGATGGACAGTATTTAGTCATCAGTTTTCATCTATCGCAGGTGCAGGTCCTGTAACCGGTGCAATTCAGGCAGCGGCATTTGGCTGGTTACCTGTATTACTCTGGATTCTCATCGGTGGTGTATTCTTCGGTGCCGTTACAGATTTCGGTGCTTTATATGCTTCCGTTAAGAACGAAGGAAAGTCCATGGGTATGATTATTGAAAAGTACATCGGTAAATTCGGACGTAAGATTTTCTTACTGTTCTGCTGGTTATTTACATTAATTGTTATTGCAGCATTTGCCGATATGGTAGCCGGAACATTCAATGCGTATACAGTTGTTGACGGACAGTCACAGTTATCTGCAGCTGCTTCAACAAACGGTTCTGCCGGTATGGTATCTATCATGTTTATGGTATTTGCCGTTGTATTTGGTCTGATTCAGAAGAAATGGAATCTTTCAGGCTGGAAAGAAGCCGTTGTTGGTATCGTATTTATCATTGCTTCATTTGTAATTGGTAACTACTTCCCAATTGAATTAGGCAAGAACGCATGGAGCTATATCACATTTGTATATATCTTTTTCGCAGCAGTTCTTCCAATGTGGCTGATGAAGCAGCCTCGTGACTACATGACAACATTTATGTTCATTGCCATGATTGTCGGTGCAGCACTTGGTCTGGTTGTAGCTCATCCGTCTATGAACCTTCCGGTTTATACAGGATTTAACAATGCAAAGCTTGGAACAATGTTCCCAATCCTTTTCGTAACGGTTGCCTGCGGTGCTGTTTCAGGTTTCCACAGCCTTGTATCTTCCGGTACATCTTCTAAGACTGTAGCAAATGAAAAGGATATGCTTAAAGTCGGTTACGGCGCTATGATACTTGAAAGCTTACTTGCTGTTATCGCTCTTTGTGTTGCAGGCGCAGCCGCAGCAGCAGACGGAACAGCTGCTACTGGTACACCGTTCCAGATTTTCAGCCGTGGTGTTGCAGGTTTCTTTGAAATGTTTGGTGTTCCGGTACATTTCGCAACCGTATTTATGACAATGTGTGTATCTGCACTTGCTCTTACATCACTTGATGCCGTTGCCCGTATCGGACGTATGAGTTTTCAGGAACTTTTCAGCGTAGATGATATGGAACATGCAGAAGGATGGAGAAAGTTACTCTGCAATACATATTTCTCAACAGTAATAACGCTTCTTTGTGGTTTCGTACTCACAAAGATTGGTTATGCAAACATCTGGCCGTTATTTGGTTCAGCAAACCAGTTATTAAGTGCACTTGTAATTCTTACACTTTGTGTATTCTTAAAGGTAACAGGACGCAGCAACAAGATGCTGTTCCCGCCACTTATCATTATGCTTTGTGTAACATTTACAGCACTGGTACAGCGTACAATCGCTATGGTTAAGGCAATCCAGACAGCAGCATCTGTTACAATTCCGGCAGGTACTGCTACATGGGGAAGCGTATTTATTGCCAACGGGCTTCAGCTTATTATTGCAATTCTGCTGATTGTACTTGGTCTTATCATTGTTGTAAATTCAGCTAAGAGTTATGCAAAGAGTGAGAAAAACTCAGAAAAGGCAGCTTAATTCGTATAGCAGCTGTATAATAAAATAAGAAGCTTTACATAAAAACTCCCGGATTTTTTCTATATCATATATAGAGAGGATTCGGGAGATTTTTGCATAGGAACGGCAATCCCAGCGATAAAAATATTGAAATTCTGTCGTGTTCATAGTAATATATAAATAGTGTGAAAAAACCTTAAATTTAAAATAAGAAGACACAATATCGTAAAAGACAGGGGAATAAATAATATGGAACAGGTTGTTTTTGGTGGAAGAATGAATATCCCAAAGGGGACAACATTTTTTAAGACAGGCGAAAACGTTGAACATGTATATCTGTTAGTGAATGGACAGGTACGTGCAAAAAGCGAATATATGAAGATGAATCTCGATAACGGAGCACTGTTAGGAATTCTTGATATTTATTCAGAAGAATATCTTTTTGATTATGAGGCCGTTACGGATTTGATTGTATTGTGCTTTGACATTGCACATGCAGACGGTATTCAGAAGCTTTTAAAACTGGGTAAAAACTATCAGGAAATTGCTGTCAATTCTTTATTTGCGCAGTTTCATGAAGTGTACCGGTTATATGAAAAAAGCTTTTTGTCTTATGCATCAGAAATGGATGATTTTAATGTCATTGATAAAGAAGAAGATTCTGCAAAGGTGGATATGGAAATCTGCACCTATATGAATCAGATATACGCATTGGATAAAAAAGTTTTTCATGAACTTTTTACAGCCGGGGAAATGATAGCATATGAACATCTGATTACCGGTTCAAAGCTGGTAGCGGATATCAACCGTACCGCGTTAAAACTGGTGGATGTTTTAGGAAAGGCAGCACTTGGTATTCAGGACGATGAAGCCCAAAATAAAGCAGCAGACGACCTTTTGGATGGTGAAGATACGGCAGAAGAAGGCATGGATGAAAGTGCTTATGACTATGCACTGGTTGAGAGTGAACTGGCAAATTCCATGAAGCAGATTCTGGATTATTCCCAGATAGATGAAAAGGAAGCTTCCAGATTTACCCTCATGGTTTCGCAGTATATGAATCTGCCGGACAGAAATACTTCGGACAACGATGTCAGAAAATTAAGAAAAGATATTGCAGAGCAGTTCTATCAGATTTATGAAAATGTTTTCTTACATTCATTAAAGGATACTTCTCTTAGCAGGGCAGTCGAATTGTTCCTGAATTTTGGCTTTATGGATGAGAAGGAATTTGATAAAAAGGGATTGGCGGAACTGTATTATTTCAAGCCGGACTTATCGGGTACGGGATTTTCTATTTATACCGTATATGGCTGGCTGAAAGCAATATACGAGGGAAAAAGAGAACCGTCCAAAGATGAATTTGACCAGGATTATAAAGAAAACGTAAGAAAAGAAAAGGCACTGCACCATCTGTCAGCAGCAGAAGAAACAAAGATGCTGTCTGACCAGACAGCCAAAGTGCAGTTTGAAATCCGTAATATGTTTAAGGTTATCAATCGTCTGACAACGAATGAAATTACAATTTTCAGCCCGATTCTGACACAGAAGAAGTTCAGTAAGAGCATTCAGAAGTCGTTTCTGTCAGCAAAGAAGCTTTCTGAGGCGATGCGTGCGATTATGAAGGTGGATTATTCACTGTTCCACAGAGAGCAGATGTATTATGACCCGGAAAATAAAATCGATAATATTGTAGTCATGAAACAGGTTCTTCCGGACTTTATCCTGATGCCGAATGTCGGCAGCAGAGGTGTCATGTGGCAGGATATTTCGGAAAAGAAAAGAGATACACCGGCAAGATTTGTGCTTTCTGCATTTTTCAACGGCAATCTTGAAAACAGTCTGATTAACATGGCAGCAGTTTACCGCTGGGAAATCTGCCGTACTGTACAGGGCAATTACTGGAATGATGTCCGGGAACATTCTCTTACATCCGAGTACTGCGATTATGTACAGTTTTACCGAAAGAATAAAGATCTGACGGAAGAAGCCAAAGAAAAAATCAGGGCACAGTTTAAAAGCTGTCGTAACAGTTACCGTGAAATGTTTGCAAAGGATTATGACGTATGGGTTAAATACGAATCCCAGAACTCTATCCGATTAAATAAGGTTGTGAGAGGAATTCTTTATATGTACTGTCCGTTTGCGGCAGAATATCGGAAAAAGCTTGAATCGCAGCCAATCTTTAATGCGGCATCAGCACGGTTTAACAGAGAAAATACAAAGAAAGTACGTGAGTTAAAGACATTTAATTCCAACGTATTAAAAAGAGGCGGACAGGTTACTGAAGTGTTACAGAAGAATCTGGATTTTTATGAATTAGGATAAGAAGAAGGAGAAGACAAATGTTTAGTCAGTTATTTGGTGAATATCTGGTAAGTGAAGAAGTACTTACACCGGAGCAGTTAAGAGAAGTATTGGATGAACAGGCAACAGCAAAGGTCCGTCTGGGAACGATTGCGATTGCAAACGGATATATGACACAGAACGAAACGGAAGAAGTCAATCATTTACAGACACAGTATGACAGACGTTTCGGTGATATTGCGGTAGAAAGAGGCTATTTATCAGAACGGGAAGTGGATGAACTTCTGGAGCAGCAGGGTTGCGCATTTATGAAGTTTTTGCAGATTATGTTTGAGAAAAAATATATTACTGCCAGCGAACTGGATGAATATCTTGACAGCTTTCAGACATCCAAGGGCTTTTCAAAGTCCGAAATGGAAGCGTTAAAGGAAGATGATATTGACGGGATTGTACCGTTGTTTGCATTTTCTGCAAAACCGTATGTAACTGATATTGTGGCATTGATTTTGAGAAATCTGACAAGATTTGTTACACAGGATTACTATATCGGTTCAATTAAACGTGTGACAGAAATCCGGTATCAGAGTATTATCGGACAAAAAACATACGGTTCTCATGTTATTTATACAGCATTTGTGGCAGGGGAAAATGAAGATGGACTGCTTGCGCTTGCATCCGATTTTTCAAAGGAAGAACTGATACAGGCAGACAGCTATACATATGACACATTAAGCGAACTGGTTAATATGTGCCTTGGTCTGTTTGTAACGGCAATCAGCAAGGGTGAGTTATTTGTAGATATCGAACCTCCGTTTGTCTATGAAAACCAGACACTGACCGGGGACGGATATATTGTTCCGCTTTATGTCCATGGTAAAGAGACAGAAATTTTTATTGCTGTAGACAGTGATGTTCAAATCGGTGTAAAGCCGACATCTATTGATATTCAAAAATGTGCCGACAGTGAGGTAGCAGACGGTGTTAAAAAGGTCATGATTGTAGATGATTCTGCTTTTATCCGTAAGACATTAAGAAATATTCTTGAAGAAGCAGGCTATGGTATTGTCTGTGAGGCTGTAAACGGAGAAGAAGCCGTTCAGTTATATAAAGAGTATAAACCGGATATTGTCACAATGGATATTACGATGCCGGTTATGGACGGTGTTACGGCATTGGAAAAGATTAAAGCATACGATAATACAGCAGATGTCATTATGGTGACGTCAGCCGGACAGCAGAAGAAAGTGATTCAAGCATTAAAGCTGGGGGCATATGAATTCTGCATGAAGCCGCTGGATAAGGATGAATTGTTAAAAGTATTTAAAGAACTGAATGCATAAAATACATAAAAACGGGAATAATACAGGTATTGCAAAAGTATATTTTGTAGTGCCTGTATTTTAAAATTGTACTAAATTAAGAACTATGCAAAAGAGTATTGATTTTATGATACATGAATGATATTATAATGCACGTAAGGATTGTTACAATATTGTCAAAGTTGCGATGAGCAATTTTTTTATTTAGCAATTAGTGTATACAATGTGCAGAGATTATGCAAGGAGGAATTCAGAAATGTTACAGAAGGAACAGTGGAATGGTTTCGAAGGTAGACTTTGGAAAGAAGAAATCAATGTAAGAGATTTCGTTCAGAACAACTACAAGCCATATGATGGTGATGAAAGTTTCCTTGAAGGTCCTACAGAAGCAACAAACAAGCTTTGGGGAAGACTTCAGGAATTACAGAAAGAAGAAAGAGCAAAGGGCGGCGTACTTGACATGGAAACAGAAGTTGTTGCCGGTCTTACAGCATATGGTCCTGGATATATAGATGAATCAATGAAAGACCTTGAAAAAGTTGTAGGTCTTCAGACAGATAAGCCATTAAAGAGAGCATTCATGCCTTACGGCGGTATCAAGATGGCAGAAGAATCTTGCAAGAACTACGGTTATGAACCAAATCCGGAATTACACAAGATTTTCACAGAATATCATAAGACTCACAATCAGGGTGTTTTCGATGCTTACACACCAGAGATGAGAAAGGCTCGTCACAGCCACATCATCACAGGTCTTCCGGATACTTATGGCCGTGGACGTATCGTAGGTGACTACAGAAGAGTTGCTCTTTACGGTATTGACTACCTTATGGAAGAAAAGAAGAAAGATCATGCAAACTGCGGATGCGGAACAATGACAGACGATGTTATCCGTTTAAGAGAAGAAATCTCTGATCAGTACAAGGCTTTAGCAGGAATGAAGAAGATGGCTGAGAGCTATGGTTATGATATTTCACAGCCAGCTAAGGATGCTAAGGAAGCTGTTCAGTGGTTATACTTTGGTTATCTTGCTGCTATCAAGACTCAGAACGGTGCTGCTATGTCAGTAGGTCGTGTATCTACATTCCTTGATATTTATATCGAAAGAGATCTTGAAGCTGGTAAGCTTACAGAAAAAGAAGCTCAGGAATTAATTGACCATTTCGTTATGAAGTGCAGAATGGTTAAGTTTGCAAGAATTACATCATACAACGAATTATTCTCAGGTGACCCTACATGGGCTACTCTTGAAGTAGGTGGTACAGGTATTGACGGACGTTCAATGGTTACAAAGAACGACTACAGATTCCTTCACACACTTGAAAACATGGGACCTTCACCGGAACCAAACTTAACAGTACTTTACTCATCAAGACTTCCTGAAAACTTCAAGAAGTATGCTGCTAAGATTTCTGTTGATACATCTTCAATCCAGTATGAGAACGATGATGTTATGAAGGTTACATGGGGTGATGATTATTCAATCTGCTGCTGTGTATCTGCTACACAGACAGGTAAGGAAATGCAGTTCTTCGGAGCTAGAGCTAACCTTGCTAAGTGTTTACTTTACGCTATCAATGGTGGTGTGGATGAAAAAGATGGTAAGCAGGTTGGACCAGCTTTCAAGCCTATTACATCAGAATATCTTGATTATGATGAAGTTATTGAAAAGTTCGATGTTATGATGGATTGGTTAGCAGACCTTTATGTTAATACACTTAACCTTATCCAGTATATGCATGATAAGTACTACTATGAAGCAGCAGAGATGGCTCTTATTGATACAGATGTTAAGAGAACATTTGCTACAGGTATTGCTGGTTTCTCTCATGTAGTAGATTCACTTTCAGCTATTAAGTATGCTAAGGTTAAGACAGTACGTGATGAAGAAAAGGGTATTGTTGTTGATTACCAGATTGAAGGCGACTTCCCTAAGTATGGTAACGATGATGATAAGGCAGATGATATAGCTGTATGGCTTCTTAGAACATTCCTTGAGAAGATTAAGAAGAGACATACTTACAGAAATTCAGAGCCTACAACATCTATCCTTACAATTACTTCTAACGTAGTTTATGGTAAGTATACAGGTACAATGCCTGATGGACGTAAGGCTGGTACACCATTATCACCAGGAGCTAACCCAAGCTATGGTGCTGAACAGAATGGTCTTTTAGCTTCACTTAACTCACTTACAAAGCTTCCATATGAGTGGGCATTAGATGGTATTTCTAATACACAGACAATGAATCCGGATGCTTTAGGTCATAATGAAGAAGAAAGAGTTGCTAACCTTGTAAACGTTATGGATGGATACTTCGATCAGGGTGCTCATCATCTTAACGTAAATGTATTCGGTAAGGATAAGTTACTGGATGCTATGGAACACCCAGAAAAGCCAGAATATGCGAACTTCACAATCCGTGTATCTGGTTACGCTGTTAAGTTCATCGACCTTACAAAGGAACAGCAGATGGATGTAATTTCTAGAACATTCCACGACAGAATGTAATCAGAGATTTTAGTAAGTTTTAAAAATTAGCCAAAAGCCTTGAAAATACAGTGTTTAAGCATGTTTAATCCAATTTCAAGGTTTTTGGCTTAAATTATTTATATGTTATAATTTATCACAAATTATCATAACTTGATAAAATAAGTGTGTAAAAAGTGTGTAGTAAAGTGTGTACTACTCAATTTAACAAAAAGGGAATAAATATATGAAAAACAATAGAATAAATGACCGTAAAAAATAGGCATACAGATTTTTATTTCTGTATGCCTAAAATTATTATTTTGATTTTCGTTCAAGATTTATCATGTGCACTTTGTCCATTAGCGGCGTTTTAATTTTATTGCTTTTGCAAGAGACTAACAACGCAGGGATATCTTTGTTCAAACAATGTGAATCATAATAGGGCTGCTCTGGATATACATAAGTATGTGATGGATTAACTCGTTCATCAGCAACAAAGCACTGTCTTAAGCGCTCATATTGAATTCCAAAAGCCTTGGCAATATCCGCAAATTCATTACAGAAAGTAACCTTTGTTGCTATCCAACAGTTTTCCATGTACTTCGCTAATTCTGCGGTTTTCCAATCAACATAAATATAACTAAAAGCCCCATTTTTGACCCTTGAATATAGTTGAGTGACTTTGCAACAATAATTTTCGTTTCCACCAAGAACAACGAAATTAGGAGATTCTAAGCTGTGCTGTGTTGTACCGTAATACTCAGGAGAGATTACAACTTTCATCTTTCTATATATAAGAGTATATGAGTAAAATAGAGTAAATAATGGTCAAAAAACCATCGACATCCGACCTCATGCACGATATAATATATGTAATCTAATAAGAAAATAGTGTTATCATTACTGCTTTGATAAGAGCGAATGGTAGCCATAGATATGAATTCATAGGAACGGAATGGTTGAACCCTCAGGGTGACAGTGTCATCATTTTGTCAGCGAGAGCCGTTTTACTTGAATGATTTTCTGTTTTCTTATTTTGACACAAATTGACAGGAAGGTTAGAATAATCAAGACTTTCCTTGACTTAGATTTACAGATAATGATATGTGTTTTCTGCATGGACTTGAACTCCTAAGGTTCAACCATGGTTAAACCCGTGAGAAACAAAAAGGGTATAACTTGGAGTTCGATTCAAGGAATGTCGCCTGAGATGTCGAAATAAGAAATAGAGGTAATTCATCACGAAAGTGATTGGATTCATAGATATGGCGACCGTAGCCAAAAGGCTGAAAAAGCCTGAAAATACGGCATTTGTTCCCTTAGTTAAATGGATATAACGGGGTCCTCCTAAGACTCTATTGTAGATTCGATTCCTATAGGGAACGCTCATTTAAGCAGTAATGACTAGAAAATCATTGCTGCTTTTTTCATGTAAAAATGGCAGTTTCGGTGACAAATTTGTCAGCGAAATATGGCATGGAGAACTGATTTTGTCAGCGAAAATGATTTCTTGTCACCAATCCATATTTTTCAAAACTGTCATCCGTAGGGATTAAGTATAAAGTAGGATGAGGTTTGGGTTGTAAATATAAGAAAAGGTGGAAAGAAAAACGTTATATTCTTGCCAAAAAAGGCCTGTCGGAAGAGTCCGTTCAGATTAGATGAAAAATAATCTATGCTTCACTATCCCTTGGTGGAAAGTTTATTAATCTTGGGTTATCTTTCATGGCCAGATGAACGGTTCGTCCATACTTTGAATCAGAGCATGGATGGGCACAGGAACAGCCATTTTTCCTGCTTGCCAGAGGGCAGCGATATTTTATTCTTGCTTTTGAAGGTTCCGTTCCATCATGGTTCATTTTTAACCCGGCCAAGCATACAGGAACTCCATCTTTGCCAATGGTGAAATCATCTTTATATTTGACCTTGATTCCACGTTTTTCATTCAGGTCAATAAAAGGAGAAATGCCATTTTTACGGCAGTACAGATAATAAGGCATGGCATCGTGGGCAGAATCTAAAAGCCATTTGTTAACATGAAAATCAGGAAGAAACGATTTCATACGGAAATAGGTTTCAAGGAAGCCATGGGAATCATGTTTCGAAGCAGGATTCAAAAGCGGAAAAATAGGAAGATCACTGTCAGAATCAGAAGCAACTATCATGTAAAGATCATAGCCATGATAAAAACAGTCCCTGGATGAATCCCAGCCGATATCACAATCGGGTTGGGAAAAATACCGGTCACATTTGCAGTCAGTAATGCCTTTTTCTGCGCAGTCACAGATACGTTTCCTACGTTCTCTGTGTGATGTCATTACCGGAGTCCCATCTCCGGCAACTGCAAGAGATTCCGGTGTAATAAGTTCACGTTTAACAGACTGCTCAAGGAACTCTTTCTAGTATAGTCTGAATAAAGAACCGTAAGGATGCTCATCAATGGAGAAAGATTTCTGCTCAAGTGTCTTGAACAGCTGTTCAACGGTAGTTTTTTCAACAGATTCCGCTTTAGCCCCTTTTTGTTTAGGCTTTTTGACTTCTTTAGACTTAACAGGGCGGACATGAGGGTTAAGGTTATCTGAATCAGAATCCCAGAGGCGGTTCAGAAAATCATAAAAGGTACCAACACCAGGAGTATCACCAACCTCAAAACCACTAAGAATGGCATAGAGAGGGTTTATTTTAAGCTGTGCAGCCCAGTCTGTCAGTAAAGTGACCTTGAAATCAATAGATAACAGGTAAGAACGCTGCATGCAGGAAGGAGTTCTTGGTCTTGGACCGAAGACAGAATATCGGCTACGCATCAGTTCATCAGTATAAGACAGATCGAGGTTCCAGAAACGGTCAATGATGTCCCATGTAGAACGGGAAAGAGCATCAGGATTCGGATAATATTTACGAAGATTTTCAACAACAAAATTTTGGTAGGTGGAATGACCACCAGTGTTAACAGGTAACAAAAAAATCGCCTCCAATCGAAAATATGACTTATAAATAAGGGCGCGAAGCGCCGCATTTTTCGATGGATTTGTCAAGAAAATTTGACAAAAAAAGTGGGGGATTTTAATAAAAAAGGAATCTGAAAGCCTTGAAATTACTGGCTTAGAGATTCCGAGAGATTATTACTATGACAAGGAGGAACTAAAAGTTGGACATCATCTGGAAGGAACAGGGTTTTATATATAATGAAGAATACAGGGAACTGAATGAACAAACGCTTTTGCTGGATGGCAGACTTTCCCGGGAGGAGGCGGCTGCGCATCCTCATGTCTACTGTGATATTCAGGAGGCTTTTGCCGGTCGTGAACTTTCGGAAGGGAGTCTGGAAAATCCCACTATCATGTACATTGTTCCAAATGTCTATTGGATTGATGACCCTCTGGCAACAGATACCCTGCAAAAAAAAGAAGGGGATAGAGCTCCCTTCGGTATGCATGTAAACAGCAGATCTTTAAAAATAGTAGGATTATCCGAAAAGCCGGAAAACATAGTGATTGCAGGCAACAGAGGGCAGTCCCATGCCTGCAACGGAAATTATACTCTGTTTAGTTTTCAGGTGGAGGAATTGTTCCTTGCCAATCTGACGCTGGGAAACTATTGTTGTATAGATTTAGTCTATCCGACGAATCCGGCACTGAATCAGCAAAAGAGAACGGAGTCTGTTACCCAGGCACAGCTTGCTTTTCAGGAAGGAGAAAAACTCTGTGCCGACAATTGTCGTTTTGTGAGTCGGTTAAATCTGGTTCCCGTTTGTGGGGCAAAACGCGCATTGTATCGGAATTGTCATTTTGAGAGCACAGATGATGCTTTAAACGGAAACGCAGTGTATGTAGGCTGCGATTTTGATTTTTACGGTAATCGGCCCATTTATCAGGCAACAGGAACGGGAGCTGTGTTTATTGACTGCATTTTCCGTAGCAGGATTAAGACTCTGGGAACGGAGGCAGAACAGTATCTTACCAAGGAGGGCGGTCAGATCGCTTTGATTGATTGTTGCTATGAAACAGCGGAAAACGTGCCTGTGAGAGTTGACTGGACGAAATATCCATTGCCCTCTCTAAAATGTTATCAGTACGGAGTTGTTCAAAACGGAAAGCCGGTCATACTTGGAGGCGGTGGCAGCGAAGAAACGGTACAGCTTCAGGGTAAGAAAGCGCTGGAAGCCTATGTTTTCGAATATGAGGCAAAGAGATATATCAATATTGAAAATCTGCTTGGGGGAAGTGAGGGCTGGAATCCTCTGGGAGAGCCGGAAATTTCGAAAAAAGCCGGGAAGCTGCGAATTCCGACTTTTATGCAGTTGCAGACAGACAGGGAAAAAATTGTCTACGGAGAAGATGCTATTCATGTTACCGCGAAGGTATTCCTCTTTTCCGGAGAGGAATGCCGGGAGAGGGTTGATTTTCGATTGGAGAAAAGAGATACAGTTTATGCAGAACTGATTCCGGAAACGGAGCATTCCTGTCGAATTGAAAATCGCAATCACAGTGAGCAGGAAAAGCAGCTTGTGGTTCATGCGTGTACGGAGAGCGGTCTGGAGGCTGCGGTTGCCATTTCTGTGGAACCCTGCCTCTTTCCAGCACCGAAACTGACAGGAGAACCTGTAATGAAGATGGAAAGAGAAATGGGATGTGTGACTCTTTCCTATGCTCTGTCTTCAAAGGAACGCACGGATGCGTCGGAGATTTCCTGGTATAGGTGTGATACCGCAGCGGGAGAGGGTGCGGTACTCTGCGCTGTGACCAAAAGAAGCATTCCGCTTCAATGCTATCGTTTGACAGCGGCTGATATTGGAAAATATATAAAGGCAGTCATCATTCCCAGACTTTCGGGAAGTTTGCCGGGAATTGCAAAAGAGGTTATGACATCTTTTCCTGTGACGGAAGACGAAGTGGATGAGAAGTATTTATTTACAGATTTCTCTGAATTACCGGATGAAAATCAGCCGGAATTAAGAAGGGGAAGCTGGACTTTGGATTGTGCAAGACCGGTCGACATAGAGATTAACTCGTCCACCTTTGGCAGTTGGGAGATGGATAGCAGTATTCCGGCCTGGCAATATGGGGAGACAGGCAATGGAAGCAAGGGTGTGGGGTTCTATCAGAATACCCAGGGCGCCAGACTTCGGTTTGCTCCCGTCTTAAAACAGTATGGTGATATGAGCCTGACGGTAAAGGCTGACCCTGCAAAGACGGCGGGGCAGGGGTTTGGCAGTACAGGACAATACATGGATTTTGGAATCAAGTTTGATGTAGAAAAGTTGACAGGATATGCTTTGCGGGTAATCCGCGTAAAAGAAGCTTCTGATGCAGTAGCAATGGCGCTGGTAGAATACAGAGAAGGAAAGAGCAGCTATCTGACTGCATTACAGTTGGTTTCCTGTTATCTCACCGGCTTTTGTGTAACTGTCAGATTGGAAGGAAAAACGCTGATTGCTACGGCTGAATGTGATACACCTCAGCCTGCTTATCAGATGGAAAAAGGCTATGCACATGAGGTACGATTGGAGTCGGAGGTGTCGGTAAATCCGGAGGGCGGAATTTTGATCTGGCATACGGGAACACCGGGAACGGGCGGCTGGCAGAACACGACTATGCTCCATAGTATAGAAGTGGAATGGGAAACAGATAACAAGAATTCTTTAACTCCCATCATCAAATGACCATTCTGATTTTTCATGAATTGTTGTAGCTTTCATACGGAAAATCCTATATAATTGTGAGCAGGAACAATAAATTGAATGAAGAAATATGACAAATTAGGGTTTTACAGTAGAAAATAGATTCTATAATTTTAAAAGGAAGTGTGATTGACATAAATACAACAAAAGGGATGACGGAAGGTAATTGCATGAAACTGATTGTTCAGTTTTTTCTTCCGATTCTGGCAGGTAATTTTTTTCAACAGTTTTATAATTTTATAGATTCGGTTATTGTTGGAAAGGGAATAGGAGATGCAGCATTAGCGGCTGTGGGAAATACCGGTTCCGTGCATTTCTTTATCCTTGGATTTATGATTGGACTTACAGGAGGGCTTGGAATTTATATTTCACAATCCTTTGGAGCACAGGATTATGGAAAAATGAGACAGGAAACAGCTATGTCAGTGCTGATTTGTCTTGGAATCGGTGTTGTTGTTACAATACTTAGTCTGTTAGCAATGAGACCTTTATTCACTTTTCTGAATACACCGCAGGACATGATGAAGGATACGATCAGTTATTTTAGAATCATTCTGATAGGCAGTACGGTAACAGTATGCAACAATTTTGCCATGACATTGTTGCGATGCGTGGGAAATAGCAGAGTTCCGCTCATTGCAATGATTCTTTCTTCCATTATAAATGTCATATTGGATGTTTTGTTTGTATTTCCGGGGAAAATGGGAGTATCCGGTGCAGCGTTGGCAACTGTTTTGGCACAGGTGTGCTCCTTGCTGTACTGTTATATTTATATACGCAGAATAAAAGAGTTAGAATTTACGGCAACAGACTGGAAAGTCAGAATACATATTGTAAAATATCTTATGCTTAAGGGCATACCGGTAGCAGTCATGAATTCTGTCACATCATTTGGAGGAATGATCTTACAATATTTCGTGAATGCCATGGGAACTCTTTATGTTGCGGCATATGCAGCCTGTATGAAATTATGCAGCCTTTTTGAACAGGCGGGAGGAGCAGTAGGACTTGCGATACTTACTTTCACAGGTCAGAATTACGGTGCAAATAAGATAAAAAGAATTAGAAGAGGAGTATGGGATGGCATCTTACTGTCTACGTTAATCAATATTCCTATATGCCTTGTACAGCTTATCATTCCGGAGATACTGACAAGGCTTATGTTAAATAATCCGATTGTTATATCTTATACCAGAGAATTCCTTTTCGTCACAGGAATTGCCATTTTCCCTTTGGGATGGCTTTTTGTCACCAGAAGTGCATGTCAGGGATTGGGTAAAACATTTGTACCAATGCTTTCCGGAGTACTTGAGGTTGGAATGCGTGTGGTTACAGGCTTCCTACTGGTACCCCGAATGGGATTTCAGGGAGTGGTCATTGCAGAAGTATCTGCATGGTGTGGGGCAGCAGTGATGCTATGTGTTACATACAATATATATATAAAACGGCTGTACCAAAGGTAATTGATGGTTCGGCATTCCTTGGAATTATACTATATGGGATTTTGGAAGGATACAGATGAAAGATTCCGAGAGCACATATTATTAATAGGGAGGTTTTTTATATGAAATATTATATTTGTGAGCATTGTGGAAATATCATTGAATATGTGAAGGAGTCAGGTGTTCCAGTTATGTGCTGTGGTCAGAAGATGACAGAGATTGTACCGGGAACCAGTGATGGAGTACATGAGAAGCATGTACCTGTTGTAATAGTGGATGGAGACAATGTCATAAAGTTGTTCACATTCAGCTACAAAATCAGCTAATTTAATTAACAGTTTTGCCTGATTTTTTGTAACGGCTTTTTTCCACACGAAAGTATATTTATTGCATATTAAATATGAATAACAAAAAAATGAGGGGGAAAATGAAAAAAGCATGCAGAAGAAGCCTGCTTTTGTAGTTGTAATAATAACATTTGTAAGTCGGCAAACAGGATGATTTTGACTTGTCCGTGTTTTTATTTTGTCTGTAATTCAACCCCGACAAATAAGGTATTCACAAGGAATCCCTTATTTCCCTTCCCAAATCTTGGGGGTAATGATCTACCGAAGGTAACAAGTCAAGGAGTGGTACTGCCTTGCGGTATGGACATGAAAAAATTTCCTGTCCCTTGCTTGCTTTAAAAACCAAAGCCTTTATGTGCTATCTAATAAAGACAGAACATTCGGGGTATCTGTATTGCTTTACGATAACACAGACATTTTAAAGGATTGTTTAAATAAGGCGAAGGATTAAACTGGTAATAATTGTAAAGGGCTATATGTTTTACCAAGCAGCATACACGAACTTATATTAGTTCCTGATAATGGTGATATGAATAAAAATTATATGATGCAGATGGTGCGTGAAGTTAATTCAACAGAAGTCAGACCAGATGAAATATAATGGTAAGAAATAATTGACGTTTAGCACTATGTGAGTTAGCATAGTGGTAGACAATTACTTCTTTGTATCACGCAAATCTAATTTTCCGAAATTCTTCATAAAAAAGGAAATATAATTTTTCAAAAAGAAGCAAGGTGAAAAGAAGAAAATGAATTTATTTAATGCAAAACTGGGGAAAAGAAAGTGAAAAAATAAATTCCATTTTGGGGGCTAAAAAATGGAAAAATAGTTTCCCTTGATACAAAAGCCTGTTTAGAACATATATCCATAAGAACCTTAAATATATCGTCCTGTTTTGGATATTGTAAAACTATGAGTGATTTATATGACAGAAAGAAGGTTAAATATGATAATTGAAAAGGAATATTTTGATTCAGAAGAAGTTAGGAAAGCGAATGCCATGAATGATAAGACGATGGCACCACCAAGAAGAATACGTCTTACGACAACGGACAGTAACAAATATTATGCCAAAGCTGTATTTGTAGCCGATAAAGAAAATATAATTACCGGTGAGCTTCTTTACAGACCGGATTTTCAGGAGTCAGAAGAGGGAGTGGCATTCAGTGAGGTTGTTGTTAAGCAGACAGCAGATGTGGAAGAATATTTCAAGAATCTTATAAGGTTTGAAGGCTATAAAGTGATTCCGGAAGAATATGATGAGAGTGATATGCTTATGCATTATGATGAGCTGAGCATACAGGCTAATAAGCTTTTGTTTCTTGAGAGAAGGGAGAAGTAGATATGACAGATACGCAGAAGGAGGTGTTTAAGACACCAGTAAACAAGATAAGGCTGTTTGAGCATGGGGCTCCGGGTTCGCAGAACCTTAAGCTTACAAGAAAATATTACACTGAAGATATGCCTGATGGAAGAGTAAAGCATATAGTGCAGAACATTACAGATCCGGATATTGTTCCTTATATACCTGATGGTATTGGTAACAGTACAGACAGACAAAGGATTCCGGCAGTATTGATTATTCCAGGAGGTGCGTTCAGACGCCTTGTATACAACTTTGAAGGTGAAGATGTTGCAAAGTGGCTTAATAGTATGGGAATAGCTGCATTTGTTCTTGAATGCAGGCTTCCATCAGATGAACATGATAATGCAGAGGATGTCCCACTTATAGATGCTATGCGCGCAATGAGAGTTATAAGAGGAAGGGCGCAGGAATTCGGTATAGATGAAGCTAAGATAGGCGTTATGGGCTTTTCAGCAGGAGGCTTTATGGCAGCGTTATTATCAACAGCGTATGAAAGTGATGTGTATGCGGATTATAAGTATAAGGATGAATATGATAAACTATCAGCAAGACCAGATTTTGCTGTTTGTTCATATCCGGTTATAAGTATTGACGATTGTATTGAAGCAGGCAAAAGATATATGTCTGAGGAACAGGTGCTTGAGAGAATCAGTGACAGTAAGGCAAAGATACTGCATAAGTATAATCCGGATAAGCTTGTAAGACCGGATATGCCGCCAGTATTTATATGTGAAACGGATGATGACAGAACAACATTGTCTGAGAACAGTGTGGGCTTTTATATGGCAGCAAGAAAAGCCGGAGTAAGTGCTGAACTTCATATATTCAGAACAGGTGGCCATGGTTATGGCTGTGGTGATGATTTTGCACAGACTGGTGAGTGGAAAGTACTTTTTACAAAGTGGATTAAGAGTATTGGAATTATTAGTTAAGATGGATATGGTATACGGGGATAAAGATAAGATTATATTAAACAAGCCGGCGGGACAACTGTCGCAGAGCGGAAAGTCGTTTGAGATGGATCTTGTAAGTGAAGTTCTTACATATAGAAAAAGCAAGGGTGAAGAAGCTTACGCAGCTATAATAAACAGACTTGACCGTCCTGTATCAGGGCTTGTGCTTATGGCTAAGAATAAAAAGGAATCAGCAAGATTGTCTTTACTTATGCAAAAAGAAACACTATGTAAACTGAGCCAAAACTGAACCAGCGAATGTTTTGGAAGCTTGGATGTGCTTAAAATGGATATTATTTTGAGATTGCCGTTGAAAGCAGAACATTCCATGATAGAATGTAATCTGGGATTTTGAAAAGAATAAAATATACAGGCTGAGAAGCTTTAGAAAAGCCGCATTCCCGCTATCGACGGGGTTGCGGCTTTTGAGTTACTTTTGTTATGAAATCAATGGATATACTATTAGTGTTAGCAGGCTAAACACAACTCGGAAAAGATTTTTTGGAGAATATTAATAATGAAAGAAAAAGAATGGGAAAAACTTTTAAGAATAAAAACAACCGGACGTGACGACACCAGGTCGGATACGTTCAGGTATCCATATGAGCCGACATCCTATGAAGTGTTAGAAAGACTAGCGAATACCGGGATAATAGGTAAAAATAATACCCTGTTAGATTATGGCTGTGGAAAAGGCAGGGTAAGCATTTTTATGGCATATCAGACAAAATGTCATTCTATTGGGATAGAATGTGATGAACGGATTTACAACCGGGCGTTATCAAATAAAGCTGATGCGGTGTCAGGGAATAAAGTGAAATTTATATGTGCTGATGCAGTGGGCTTTAAGATTCCGGATAACGTAGACAGATTTTTCTTTTTCAATCCATTTTCAGTTGAAATATTTAAGAGTGTTCTGGCGAATATTATAGACAGTTATTATGAAAATCAAAGAGAAATGCTTGTTATGTGTTATTATCCGTCAGATGAGTATCTTATGTGTCTGTCACAGGAATATAATGTAACATTTGTTGAAGAAATTGATTGCAGTGACATATCCGATGGTGAAAGCAGACGGGAGAAGGTAGTCGTGTATAGAGTGGGGGAGAAATAGTTTTTTTATAAAAAAGATATATCACAAAAACAGTAAAAAGTGATACAATGCAGATAATAACATTGCAGGAGGATCACAACAATGGAACACATTTCAAGAAAGGAAGCATTTGAATTACTCAAAAAATACAACAAAGACCCATTTCACATTCAGCATGCACTGACCGTGGAAGCCGTGATGAAGTGGTATGCGAATGAACTGGGATACGGCGATGATGCACAATACTGGGGAATCGTAGGACTTTTACACGATATTGATTTTGAACTGTACCCGGAACAGCACTGTATCAAAGCACCGGAGCTGTTAAGGGAAGGCGGTGTATCGGAAGATATCATTCACGGTGTTGTTTCACACGGCTATGGCATTACGGTGGACGTAGCGCCGGAACATGAAATGGAAAAGGTGCTGTTTGCAGCAGATGAACTGACAGGACTGATCTGGGCGGCGGCATTAATGCGCCCTTCTAAAAGCACAAAGGATATGGAATTAAAGTCCTTAAAAAAGAAATATAAAAGCAAAGGATTTGCGGCAGGCTGTTCCAGAGAAGTCATTGAGCGCGGCGCAGAACAGCTCGGATGGGAGTTGGAAAAGCTGCTGACTATGACATTGGCGGCAATGGCTGCATCGGAAGACTACATTAACGAAGAAATGGAAAAAGAAAATGTTTAAAACACCGAAGGAATGTTATGATTATATTGTGAAAAATGAACTGGAAACGGCGGTTATCGGGGCGATGATGCAGCAGACGGACAATTATTCAATTGCGGAAATTGCAGACGCGAGATTTCACAACAGGGAAGGGAAAATTTCCTTTACTTCCGCAGGATACAAAATTAATATCGAAGTGACAGATGACGAGATTGTGACTGCGGTTTTAAACGGATTGTATGTCAGCGCATTTTTATCAAGAAAAGACGACAACTACCGGGTGCATTTTTTAGTGTCGGGATACCCGGCTGAAATGAAAGCGCGTTTTGAAGAAGAAATCACAAAAGAGGTTGTAAGATACATGATAATGTCGGTCATTATGGCATGCAGACTGGACAGTGAGAAGAAATTAAAAATATATATCGGAAATGAATAAAAATTCTTTATAATAATGATTGATAAAACATGAACTGTGAAGATATGGTAAAGATACCGGAATTGGAAAATGTACTGCTTTTAAGAGCAGGAGCAGGCGGTATGAAAAATATTGTCCGGTGGATTTATTTTGCAGACTGCCTACAGTGTGTGCAGAGTGAATACAAAGTGGAAGATTATATTCACGGCGGGGAATTTGTAATTCTGACAAACCGCAGTGTCACAGATAACAAGGATACATTGATAGGACTTATCGGAAAAATGCTTGCGCATGGCATTTCAGCGCTGGGAATCAATGAAGGGCAGATTTCCGATGAACTGATACAGTATGCCGATGGAAATGACCTGCCGCTGTTTGAACTGCCGGAGAAATATCCGCTGATAGACCTCTTCCAGATACTCTGCAACAAACTTGTGCTGGAGGAAAACAATAAAAATCTGGAGGAACAGCTTTTATTTCAATTCTGGATTCAGAACATTTAAACAGAGAAAGCATTTTAGCACAGGCACGATACTTAAATGTGGACCTTTCAGGCGGGTTCTGTGTGGTTGAATTTGCGTTAAAGGCAGCACAGAATCAGAACGGGGATTCGCTGGCACTGGGGCGGGAACTGCGCCATATTATCAGTATGGAATTTTCCTTTTATACGGCATCGGATATTTTAATGCTTTCCCAGACAGGGTCTGTGCTGGCACTGGTATCGTCAGAACGGATAAAAGAAGAAGATTTAAAAATGATTCTGAGTATATCCGTCTTCTTATCAGTCAGAAACCAAATGATTATCCGGAAATAAGGAAGATTCTGAAGGAACTCATTAATGAAGTCAACAGAATTGGAATAAATATCAACCAGATAGTATTTAACAATAATGCCGGGCTGTATTCCAAGGAAGATAAGACACAGCTGATAGCTTATATGCGGAAACTGAATCAGAAGGTAGATGAGGCGGTGGTAAAGATTGGCAATCAGTAAAATCCTTAATATGAAGGATTGTGGTGGGCATTTTCACGGAAAACATCTAAAGAGATCTCTTGATTATGTGATGAATCCGGAGAAAACACAGGATGGAAGGCTTATAGGTGCAATCAACTGTCAGGTCGATTCTGCTTTTGAACAGATGAAAGCTACAAAACGGAAGTTTGGAAAAGTTGATAAAAGGCAGGGATAGCGGTATGGTTTCGGTATTCAAATTGAGGGAATAAGAATAGACAAAGTTTTTTTACTTTCTGTTCTGTTGATTTTTGCTTATATCGTGATTTTCTGCAATGAGTATTGAAAACCTTTTTTTCTAATGTTAAAATTAAGTAAAGATTAAAAGACATAATATATATTTCAGATAATATTAATTTCATTGAGAAAAGCTGTGAGCAGCATATACATGAGTAGACATTGTTAATTTACAATACATAAAATGTAGACAGACAAGGAGGTTGGTTTATGTCAAGGATAACGGATTATGCTTTTTTATTTCAAAAATCATTTGGAACATCAGGAGTGAATTCAATAGGTAGTTTTCAGTTGTCCCAGTTGAATAGCAGTTCTGTTCAAGCACAATTAAAAGCTGCCGGAATTAACACGAATAGTAAACAATATAAGTCTGCCGTAAAACAAATGATGTCTGCTGGAAATGGTGCAATGTATGGCAATATTCAGGGAATAAAAAATCTGATGAGTCATTATGATAAGGACGGAGATTATATTAATCCTGTAAATGGATTGTCAGGACTTTTAGTGACAGATGAAAATGAAAGTTCGAGAAAAAAGATTATATCAATTCCGGATAGCAGCAAAGAAGAAATGTATGAACTGACAAAAAAAGAATTTCTGCGTGAAAATGGTGTATGCAATGGTGATACAACAAGACGCTCAGATGTATATAACAATTTGTATCGTAAAATGCAGAAGAAAGACAGACTGGCTGCCGGGTACACTCTTGAAAAATATGAGAGAATTTACAGACAGGCATTTTATGATGCAGCAAAAACGGCTGATCCTAACTGGGAAATTGGTAAGCCAATCAAAGAGGGAGCATTAGATAATGTTACAAGAGAATCAATAGAAGCTAAGAAATCTCTTGCTCAGTCAACGGTAGATACTAAAATTTGACATATGGATACTATTGCCTTTGGACATATGAAGGAAGTGAATATGAAGCTGGAACATTTACAGCAAATTCCACTTTGGCAAATTCTCCGTGGAATACAATGAGTTTGAGATTTAATGTGTACTAAGGAGGATTTGCAATATGCAGATTAATTCTAATTATTCTATGAATGGTGTGCCGTGTGAAACTAGACGTAAGCAGGATAATATCCCTCAATTTAGTACAGAATGTGTTACTCAGGAAAATGAAAATATAAATCCATATATGGCAGAAGCAGACTTTGATGAAAAAGCATTTGGTATGATTCTTTTACGGATGAAGGAATGATAAATACAGTTGATGAAAATGTGACACCTGGAATTTCAGTTCAAGCTCCTGCACCAGCAGTGTCAAGCGTAAAGGTAGTTGCAGCGCAAATAAAAAGTGATGGATATGTGTATGTTACAGTGCAGGTAGCTGGATATGGGAAAAATATTTATGCGATATCTGTCATATAAGGAATTGTATGATTACATAAATGACAGAACAGAGAGGTGATTCAATTAAATGGAAATATCAAATAATTATAGCACAGCAAAAGTGTGGAACACATCGAATAAAAATGTTTCTAAACCTTCTGAACAAAACAAATGGAAATTAACAGATTCTTTAAAAGAGAAGATTGTTGATCTGGCAAAAAAAGATGCACAGGACAATGTATATATGGGAAATGCATTTATGAATTTGAGAAAGACGGAAGTAAGCAAAGTAGCCCCGAATAGAGCTGCTTTAATTGGAAAGTTTAGTCAATCAATGAATTCAGGTAATATGTCAGCAATGAAAGAAGTTGAGGAAGCAGACAAAAAATGGCTCTGTATGCTGTTTGGAATACCTTATGAGGCAAAATATCAGGGAACAGGGACAGGCTCGGCAATTCATGTATACAATGAAGCTGGCGAAGAAGTTTTGACCTATACAGGGGGAGTAGGCTGGCAGGAAAAAGAAACAAAAGCAGAGTCGCAGGTTCATTCAGCATTGAAAATGACATATTATGAGGCATTTAGTGAGGCGAGAAAAGCATTAAATAGTGAAGAAAAGACTGGTAGTGTAGGTGAAAACATAATATTGCAAGATAATTTTGATATGAAGGCATGAAGTATTTGCTCCTTTTTCCTTGCACCGCTTACCATGACGGATGAACAGATGGAAAAGGGACTTGAAATTTTTGAAGAAGCATTAAAAGAAGCGTTAAATGCATAGCAGATAAGCAGACTATAGAACAGAAATCAAGATTTACAGCAGACGAACAATAGGCAAAGAAAGGGGCATAAAGAAGCATGAAAGGTTTTTCAATAAAAACAGAAATTGAAGAATACGATACATTTGAACAATTTGCAAAAGAAGCACAGCTTGGGGAAAAGGATTTAGTCCTTTGTGGTGAGCATACTTATAAGCAGTATGTAGAGCCGCTCTCACTCGGTGTACAGACACTTTTCCGTGAAAAGTACGGAAAAGGCGAACCGACAGACGGTGCGGTCGATGCAATTCTTGATGCGCTGCGGGATAAGAACTTTGACCGGATTGTTGCAATCGGCGGCGGTACCGTTATTGATATTGCAAAGGCGGTTGCCGTTGCAGCCCCTGAGGATAAAGTCGATGATTTATACGACCATGTCAGTGAACTTGAAAAAAGACATCCGTTGATTATCGTACCGACCACCTGCGGAACGGGCAGTGAAGTGACAAACATTTCCGTCATGAACCGTGTCAGCAAGGGTGTAAAAATGGGACTGGCATCCGATGCCATGCTCGCAGATAAGGCGGTTCTGATTACAAATCTTTTGGATTCCATGCCGTATCAGGTATTTGCGACATCATCGATTGATGCAATGGTTCACAGTGCAGAATCCTTTTTAAGCCCGAACGGTTGCAGTATTTCAAGACTTTTCTCGTCAGAAGCATTAAAATTGATTCTTACCTGCTGGGATAAGGTGGTAAAGGAAGGCGGAGAAGAGGCGTGGAAAAGGTATGCTGCAGAATTTTTAGAGGCTTCCAACTGGGCAGGACTGGGGTTTGGTTATGCGGGCTGTGCCGCCGTTCATGCGTGTGCCTATCCACTCGGTTCGGTATATCACATTCCGCACGGACAGTCCAATCAGTTAATGTTTCAGGACGTTATGAAAATGTATAAAAAGTTATGTCCGGACGGCAGAATCAACGAACTGGAAGCACTGATTGCGGAAAGCCTTCATGTTACACCGGATACGTCGCTTGAGACACTGTATGCTTTAATGGATAAGGTTTTAAAGAAAGCACCGTTAAAGGAATTCGGTGTCAGGGAAAGTGACCTTGCGCAGTTTGCAAAAGACGTCATTCAGACACAGCAAAGACTGTTAAGAAACAATTATGTTGAACTGACGGAAGAACAGATTCTGGAAATCTACCGTGCGGCATTTTAAAAGTTATAAAGAAAAAGCGTTACAGGACATCTGCATTAGGGCGGGTGTCCAGTTTTTGTCCGTAAAAATATACAGGGAATTGTATACAGACCATTGAATTTCCGAATTGAAAGTCGTATAGTATGAATAAATATTCATACCACTTGTTACAGAACCGAATTTATCAGGTTTGTGAGCGGTGTATTACCGTTTTACTGCAAAGTCGTTTAGGAAACGGGAGTGGTGTGAAAATATGTACGACTGGAAGAAAAGAGGAAGAAAAATGTTAAGTTACAGTGTATTTTTACCAAGCTATAGTGTAGGTGAGGACTGCTATCAACAGATACCGTATGTTACAAGAAAATACGGAAAGACCGCAGTCGTTATCGGCGGAAAGACCGCCATGGAAAAGGCGAGACAGGAGTTAGATGCGGCTGTTCAAGGTTCGGACGTTCAAATCCTGGATTACATATGGTACGGCGGTGATTCTAACTATGAAAATGTGGAAATGTTAAAGGCAGACAGCCGTGTGCAGGAGGCTGATATGCTGTTTGGCGTGGGTGGCGGACGTGCCTGTGATACGGTAAAGACACTTGCCGATATGTTAGACAAACCGTTTTTTACTTTCCCGACACTGGCATCAAACTGTGCGGCATGTACGGCAATTACCGTTATGTATAATCCGGACGGCTCTTTTAAGGAATATTACTATATGCATGCGCCGTCTTATCATACATTTGTGAATACAAAGATTATTGCAGATTCACCGGAAAAGCTTTTATGGGCTGGAATCGGCGATGCTTTATCCAAAGAGTGCGAGGTTTTATTTGCCAGCAGGGATAAATTTATTTACCATACACCGCTTATGGGACAGTGCATTTCCAAGGTTTGTACAACACCGCTTGTTGAGTACGGTGCAAAGGCACTGGAAGCGTGCAGAAATAACAAGCCGGATTTTGCGTTGGAGCAGGTCGCACTCGATATTATCATTTCAACGGGAATTGTTTCAAATTTTGCAACACACGAAAACCAGCCGGATCCGAAGGACAATTACTATTACAACAGTTCACTGGCGCACTGTGTTTACTACGGGGCTTCGACACTGCCGCAGTGCGAAAGACATCTGCATGGTGAAATTGTATCGTTCGGTGTGCTTTGCCTGCTGACCTATGACGGACAGTTAGAAGAGCGTGACCGCATTATGCAGTTTAATAAATCTGTCGGACTGCCGGTTACATTAGACGAACTTGAAATTCCACGAGAAGATTTAGTGAAAATTGCAGACAAGGCCGCCAGTGTGGTTGAATGGACATATGTTCCGGGCATACCGACAAAAGAACGCTTCATTCAGGCAATGATTGACACGGACGAAGCAGGAAAGCGGTTATAATTTTGTTGTTTCGTGCTTAAATTTTTATCAAATTTTTATAATTCTCCCTTATTCCGGATTTATCAAAAGAATAGGGGAGAATTTTTTATGGAAAAGTGACAGTTGCTTTTGGGTGACTCTGTAAAAATTTATATTGAAATACAGAAGTACTTTGTACTACAATAGGATGACAGGAATTGCAAATAAATACGGCGCAGATACGATTCTTTCCGGTGCAGAACTGATTTATATGCTACTTGTGCCATCAGCTTTTGAGTTTGATAAAGAAGAAAATGAAGGGAGTCGAGAAACAACATGGGTAGTGCAGAATTAAATAAAAACAAAAAAATACGGACAATGGGAACGGTAGTACAGAGTGTATTGATTCTGATTTTAATGATACTTGTAATTCTGCTTATGAGCGAAATCGGCAGATTACAGGGAACAGCAAGGGTTATTAATTATGCGGGGCTGGTGCGAGGTGCGACACAGCGGGAGGTAAAGCTTGAAATTACCGGTTATCAGAACGATGAACTGATTCAGTATTTAGACGATATTTTAAATGGATTAAAGTATGGGGACGGCAATTACAATTTGGTAACACTGGATGATACAGATTATAATAAGAAGCTGGATGCACAGATAGAGTATTGGGGAAATTTAAAAAGACAGATTCGCAAGGTGCGTGAGCTTGGATATGAAGATACCGATATTGTAGAAGTGAGTGAAACTTATTTTGATATGGCAGATGAAACGGTTTTTGCAGCCGAGAATTATTCCGTGCAGACGGCCGGAAAAATTCGCGCACTGGAGACAGCATCTGCGGTGGATATGCTGATTTTAGTGATCTTAATGATAATGCAGATGGTTTCGGCAGTCCGGATAACCAGAAAGAACAAGATTTTAGAGCAGAAAGTCTATATTGATTTACATACGGGACTGCCTAATAAGAGCCGCTGTGAGGAAATTTTTCATGATATGAGGGCAATTAAAGGTGAGGTTGCTTGTATTATTTTTGATTTGAACAATTTAAAAATTACCAACGATACGTTGGGGCATTCAGTTGGCGACCAGTTGATTATGAATTTTGCACGCCTTTTAAGAAATGTTGTTCCAATGAAGAATTTTGTCGGACGGTACGGAGGCGATGAATTTGTAGTGGTTATTTGTGATACATCCAAAAAGGAAGTTGAAAATATTTTAAATCAGTTACAGGAGGAAGTAGACCAGTTTAACCGGTACGGCAGAAACGAGACAATCAGTTATGCATATGGCTGGGCATTTTCAAAGGATTATACGGACTGCACGCTCCGGGTGCTGTTTGATAAGGCTGACCACTATATGTATGAAAATAAGCGTGCCAAAAAGGAGGCTTCAAAAAATGAGTAAAACTAATAAAAATACAATGGATATGACACATGGCACGCTGTGGAATAAAATCCTGATTTTTGCACTGCCACTTGCGGCAAGCAGTATTTTACAGCAGCTTTTTAATTCCATTGATACGGCAGTTGTCGGACGGTTTGCCAGCAGTCAGGCACTGGCGGCAGTCGGCAGCAACAGTTCGCTGATTGCACTGATGATTAACCTGTTTATCGGCATTTCACTCGGTTCAAATGTTGTTATTGCACATTATATCGGACAGCGCTCAGAAAAGAATATTCAGGCGGCAATTCATACGGCTATTGTGGTCGCTTTGGTGAGCGGCATTTTTGTTATGATATTCGGACAGTTTATTGCCAAACCGGTATTAAGCCTTATGGGGACACCGGATGACGTTATAGATTTAGCGGTAGTTTATTTGAGAATTTATCTGCTCGGTATGCCGTTTATCATGCTGTATGATTTCGGTTCATCCATCCTTAGAAGTACAGGTGACAGCAGACGTCCGCTCTACAGCCTGATTGTTGCGGGTGTGATAAATACGGTGTTAAATCTTGTGCTGGTTATCGGATTTAAAATGGGCGTTTCAGGGGTTGCCATAGCCACTGTTATATCCAATATGGTCAGTTCAGGCATTATTGTATACATAATGACACATGAATCCGAACCGATACGGCTGGAATTTCGTAAACTGGCAATTGCACCGACAGAGTTAAAAAAGATATTGGTCATTGGTGTCCCGGCAGGAATTCAGGGCATGATGTTTTCAATTGCCAATGTGTGTATACAAAGTGCAATTAACAGCTTCGGCTCGGATGCGATTGCGGGTTCTGCGGCATCACTGAATTATGAGTATTTTACATACTTTCTTGTCAATGCTTTTGCGCAGGCAACCGTGACATTTACCAGTCAGAATTACGGTGCGGGCGACTATGGACGCTGTAAGAAAATTTTTCATATATCCATGGTATTTTCACTGGTATCCTGCGGACTGCTCTCTATGGTGTTTGTTCTTGGACGCGGCATGTTTCTTCGCTTTTACACCACAGATCCGGCGGTGCTTGAATATGCCATGACACGAATTTTAATAGCGACGACACTTGAACTTCTGACGTCTGTTTATGAAATCAGCGCAGGCGCAATGCGCGGCTTTGGACATTCACTGACACCGGCAGTCATCACATTTTTAGGTTCCTGTGTCCTGCGGTTAATCTGGGTTTCAACGGTCTGCCGTGCCGTGCATGAATTCTGGGTACTGGTGATTATTTATCCGATTTCATGGGTCGTGACAGGCATTGTCATGACATCCGCTTATTATATTGTAAGAAAACGTGCATTTGCGCAAAATGTGCAAAAAGCGGCTTGAATTTAGCGGGATAGCTTTATATAATGATAAGAGTGTCAAAAGCAGAATATCACAGAAAAAATAAGAGAGACTAATGGATAAGAGATAGAAAACAAGAAAGGAAATTAAAAAATGGAATATACACAGGAAATTAAAGGGAAAATACATTCTGTAGAGAGCTTCGGCTCGGTAGACGGACCGGGTGTGCGCTATATTGTATTTTTACAGGGCTGCCACATGCGCTGTAAATACTGCCACAACCCGGAAACATGGGCAATGGAAGGCGGAGAAGAACTGACGGCAAAGGAAGTTTTTGACAAAGCATACCGTTACCGCAACTACTGGAAAAAGAACGGCGGTATTACAGTCAGTGGCGGAGAAGCACTGTTACAGATTGATTTTGTGATTGCACTGTTTAAGCTGGCAAAGGAAAAGGGCGTGCATACGACACTGGATACGTCCGGCAATCCTTTTACAAGAGAAGAACCGTTCTTTAGCAAATTTAATGAACTCATGAAGGTGACAGACCTTTTTATGCTCGATATTAAGCAGATTGATGATGAAAAGCACAAGAAACTGACGGGTTGGACAAACAGCAATATCTTAGATCTGGCACAGTATTTGTCAGACAACGGAAAGGCAATGTGGATTCGTCATGTATTAGTACCGGGAATTACAACGGATGATGCAGATTTAGAAAAGTTAAGAGATTTTGTCGGCTCGTTAAAGACGGTAGAACGTTTTGAAATCCTGCCATATCATACACTGGGTGTATTTAAGTGGGAAAACTTAGGAATTCCATACGAACTTGGCGATGTAATGCCGCCGACAAAAGAGGAGATTGCACATGCCGAAGAAATCCTGCATACTGCCGATTACAAGGATTACGCAAAATAAAATGCAGGATAAATGCAGGCTGGATAAAAATAGATAGAATAAAAAGCATAAAAAAGACAGGCATATATGTCAAGAGCATTTCGGTTTCTGACATGTATGCCTGTTTTGTTATTTGTAATAAAAAATTAAAAGTCTAATGCCGGTTGACATGCTTTTTAATCGCTTCAAAGCTTTCCGGACTGATAACGTGTTCAATCCTGCAGGCATCCTCTTCCGCAACCTTTGGGTCAACACCCAGTGTTGTCAGCCACGAAGATAATAACTGATGGCGTTCATAAATGGTTTCGGCGATTTTCTGACCGGATTCTGTCAGGTAAATGTAGCCTTCTTTTGTGACCGTGATGTGATTCGCCTCTCTTAAATTTTTCATTGCAATGCTGACACTGGATTTTTTAAAGTCCAGTTCATTTGCAATATCAACAGCGCGCACAACAGGACGTTCCTTACTGAGCATTAAAATAGTTTCAAGATAATTTTCTGCAGATTCATGTATTGCCATAATAATTTCTCCATTTAAAAACCGATTAATTTGATGTTATTAGTATATCATAAAAACAACAAATAGGCAAATTTATAATGATATTTACAATTTTATGGGCGGAAGGAATTGTTTTTATGATAAAAAAATGGTAAATTATAAAGATGAATATACAAAATTTAAACTGTTTAATAGATTTGCATCTGCATTTAGACGGCTCTCTGCCATTGCATACGGTAAAGGAACTGGCAGAGCAGCAAGGAATCACACTGCAGATGACAGACGGGGAATTAAAGAAAAAACTCTCCGTGCCTGCAGGCTGCCGGGATTTGAATGAGTATCTGACAAAGTTTGAATTTCCGCTGACTCTGATGCAGACACCGGAGGCACTTGAAAAATGTATGCATGATCTGCTGACTGAATTAGAAGGGCAGGGGGTGCAGTATTGTGAGGTCCGTTTTGCACCACAGCTTCATACACAGAAAGGGATGAGTCAGAATGAAGTGATTGAAGCAGTGAAAGCGGGGCTTTACAGTGTGGCAGGTGTGAAGCCGGAGAGTATTCACGCGGGTATTATTTTATGCTGTATGCGTGGCAGTGACAATGGACAGCAAAATAAAATTACGGTTGAAGAAGCTGCAAGACATCTGGGAAGCGGTGTGTGTGCAGTAGACCTTGCCGGAGCGGAGGCATTGTATCCGACAGAGCAGTATGCGGATTTATTTGCCTATGCAAAGCAGTTACGCATACCGGTTACGATTCATGCAGGTGAGGCAGCAGGTACAGAGAGTATCCGTGCGGCAGTGGCAATGGGTGCTGCACGTATCGGACACGGAATTCGTGCCGCATATGATGCGGAAACTATGGAACTGTTAAAAGAACATCACATTACACTGGAATTATGTCCGACCAGTAACTTAAATACGAAAGTTGTCGATTCCATTGGACAGTATCCCATCCGTCAGTTAATGGATGCCGGAGTGGCAGTGACAATTAACACCGATAATATGACGGTATCGGATACCTGCATACAGCACGAATATCAGCTGCTTGCAGATGCATTTGCATTTGGGGATACGCAGATAAAAGAATTTCTGTACCATGCGGCAGAAGCATCATTTACAACAGAGGATATAAAACAGCGGCTAAAGGCGCGGATTACATATACGTTTTAAAAGATACAAGGGGGAAGTTTATAGTTTATGCGTTATGTTGCGATAGAAAAGGCAAAGGATAACATGGTACTGGCAATGCCCATATATGACAGTATTAACAGAGTACTGCTGGCAACAGGTACCATTATGACCAGGGATTATATCAGAAAATTAAAAGCGCGGGGACTGCCGGGCTTTTATGTGGAAGATGAACTGGCAAAAGACATTGAAGTACAGGATATCGTTACCCAGGAACTGCGCAATGAAGGTGTAGAAGCCTTGCAGCGTGGTGATCTGGATGCCTGCATGAAAGTTGCGGAACAGATTGTGGAACAGATTCTGTCACGGCCGCCAATCCGTCTGGATATGATTGATTTGAGAATGTTTGACGATTACACGTACCGTCATTCTGTCAATGTGGCGGTGATGAGTACGGTGATTGCGCTCAATCTTGGATTTAATAAGAAAAGATTAAAAGAGGTCAGTATTTCTGCCATGCTGCATGATATTGGAAAACTGATGTTAAATCCGGAAATTTTAAATAAGCCGGGACCGTTGACAGAGAGTGAGTACGAACATATCAGGCAGCATCCGCAGATTGCATTTGATTTTCTGCGGCAGCGCATGGATATCAGTTCAACAATCCGTGCCGGGATTCTGTCCCATCATGAAAATGAAGACGGCAGCGGGTATCCGAATGGATTCATGGGTGATGATATTTACATTTATGCAAAAATCATTCACGTAGCGGATGTGTTTGATGCACTGACATCCAAAAGACCGTATAAAGTACCTTATGCACGTTCGGAAGCAGTTGAATATCTGATGGGCGGGTGCGGCAGATTTTTTGACAGAGATGTGGTAGAGGCGTTTATTCAGTCTGTGGCAATCTATCCGTCCGGGACGGAAGTGATGCTCTCAGACGGCAGAGAAGGCATTGTGGCGGCAAATAAATGGAATCCGCTGCGGCCGTTAATCAGACTGTGGGACGGAGAGGAAATAGACTTAAATGATTCGTACAATTATCGTGATTTGACAATTGTTCCGGAAACCGATGCGATTTTGGTGTAAAATATTCATTATAAATAAACGGGGGCGTGTAACTTGGCGTTATGCTTTGTGTCGCAGGCACCACAAAGCCGCTTTTTATCGCAGAACTGAATAAATTCTGTTCGCGATTCCTCCGGCATTAAAACGCCTGTGGAATGGGGATTAGTATGGATAATAAGAAAATAAACCCGCTGTTTACCAAAGAAAATGTAGAAAAAATTGTTGTACCTGATATTGTGAAAGTTGATTTGCTGAGTATTCTGGAAGAAAAGTTACAAAAGGCGGGGTTTTATTACAGAGTGGCATACCGTGTCAAAGCGGTAGATTCTATGGTCAACAAGCTGATATTTAAGGATTACCGGCGTAAAGGCACGGAAAACGAAGATAAGAAAATGCAGGATTTAATCGGAATCCGGATTATGCTGTATTTCAGTGATGATCTGGAAATCTGTATGAGGCTGCTGGATACGCTGTTTGTCGAGCCCGGCAAGTGGGAAACCACGGAAAACAATGAATATGAGTTTAAGGCAATGAAGGTCAACGGAATCTTTAAGCTGCCGGCATATTTAAGCAAGACGATTGTCAATCCGTCACTGGCAGATTATGTTGACAGTACTTTTGAAGTACAGGTCAGAACCAACTCCTTTGAAGGGTGGCACGAGATTGAACATGATCTGCGTTATAAAGGTTCGGCATTCGGTATCGGTAATGAAGCGCTGGCACGCAAGATGAACAGTATTCTGGCAACACTGGAGCTGTGCGATGATTCTATTGTACAGCTGCTAGAGGATCTGGGACACCAACATTATAAGGATAAATTGTGGTGCGATATGATCCGCTGCCACTACCGGCTGAAACTGGACAATACGCCGATGTATCCTGAAATTGAAGAAATTTTAAATAGAGATACGGAGCTTGCAAAGCAGTTTTACCGTTTTGACCGCGGAAAAACAATTGCACAGCTTTGGAATAATACATCGGATAAGGGTGTGCAGTTAAATGTTAATAATATTATCCGTATTGTCAATCAGATCGGCCCGAATGATGAGCGGTTGAAGGAAGTTTTTGCAAAGCGCGACAGGGCGGCTCATCAGGAAACGGAAAACAGCGGCAGGCGCAAGCGTTTTGAACCGTTTAAGACACTGGGAAGATATAAAGTTTTTCAGGCACAGACATACATAGAAACGGCCAATTTAAAGACAGAAGACGCGTTCCGCAAGGCGGCAGGATACATTTATTCATGGGTAAAGTCCCGCTTTAATGAGGTCTTTTCTGATATACCGGAGCAGGTTGCCGGTTACAGCGGCAGTACGCCGGGATACAGTGTGCTGGTTGACTATGATGAGGAAAAATGCTATTTTAAAGAATATACCACGCATTTTGATACCAGAATATCTTCCCGTATCTGGATTTCAGAGGCGGTTGTCAAAAAAGACGAAAAAGGACTGCTTTTTACGGTGCTGAATGAATATGCAGAGCCAAAGGAACGGTACCGGGATAATGAAAATATTTTATTTTCCAGACCGAATTTTTATGGTGAAATTGCGGACAATATCGGAATCTGTGATGTGGTACGGCTCCGCGAGAGTGTTCATCATGTTGATACGGAAAATGCGGCGGAAATGGACAGCCTGATTGCCAATCCGGACAGAAAGTTTCCGGTAATTGTCTTTATGGCAGCAGACAAGGAATGGACGGAAAAATTTGACGTGGATTATTTTTCTTATCTGGTTGGCTATTATGCGCACATTATGTTTGTAGAGAAAGCGGAATCAGAAGCTTTTGCTCATAAATACGGACTTCATGCGGGATATGAAGATTCAATTACGGTATTTTATCCGGGCGAAGCACCGCAGACCAGCTACAAATCCGATATTCTGGAAACGCGCTTTGAAGTTATCAAGCTGGAACAGAAAAAATACTGGAACGAATTCGGGTGTCGCGCGTACAGACGCCAGCTCGTATCCCAGATTCGTGAAAAGAATGTGGCTTATGGGGCTGGGAAGGAAACAAAACAGTAAAACAGACATAAAAATAAAAATCCTCCCATACGTTAAAACAGATGAAACGCTGTCAGACGCATGGGAGGATTTTTTTATGGCAGATTGTAAAAATGAGCAGATGGGTATAGTGCAGATTGCAGATAAACAGGGTACAGATGAACGAATAAACATGTCAATAACAGATGTGATGTACTGGCTTGACAAAATGCAGGAAAAAGACCGGCTGATTTACACGAAGGAAGAAATAGAGCGGTTAAACCGGCAGATTTATTGCAGGTGTCTTGAAACAGGAGATATGTTTGATATTAAAGAAATAGTAAAAGAATATTCACCCGCGGTTTGGCCGGGAATCTGTATCAGCCGTGCAGATGTAAAAAAGAAGCTGGGTGCATGGCAGGAAAGTCCGTGTGATTGGACAGAAAAAGATGGGGACAATCAAATTACGGTGTTATTGCCCAATGAGCCGGTAGTGATTGTGCGCGAAAGCTTGTGTAAAGAATGGTACTATTTGTATGCACGTAATGCCGCAGGCTGGGTACGCAAAGACTGTATTGCGGATTGCGGTGGCAGTGACTGTGACATACAGCAAAGAAATGGACGACAACCGGATTTTTATGTGATTACGGCAAGCCGCTGGAGGACAGAGTGTAATCCAAAAGATAAGTGTGTATCACAGATACCGCTTTATATGGGAACAATATTGAAAAAATGTAATGGAAAAGAATTTGCGGGATTTCCCTATAATGGAAATATTGCCGCATTATTTCCGGTAAAAAATCAAAACGGTCAGTATGAAGAAAGAGCGATACAGCTGACACAGGCGGCGGGAGCGGTTTGCGGCTTTTTACCGTGCACGGCAGAAAATATTCTGAAACTGGCTTTTTCAATGCTGGGTGAAGTCTATGGCTGGGGCGGCAGTCTGGACTCGAGGGATTGCTCCATGATGGTACACGATATTTTTGCGTGCTTTGGTATCTGCCTGCCCAAAGACACAACGGGACTGCAAAGTCTTAAGGGACTGGATATTTTTATGGATTTGACATCGTATTCCAAAGAAGAAAAAGAGCAGATTCTGACCCGTCTGCGTCCGGGTGCGGTATTGGGCTTTCCTGGACATGTCATGATTTATCTGGGAAAGACAGGACAGGATTATTATGTTATCAGCCAGACCGGGCATTTTTATCAAAAGACGGATACCGGATTTGAAAAAGTGACTGTTAATTCCTGTGTTGTCAATTCTTTATCAGTGTATCGGAAAAATGAAAAAACATGGCTGAATTCGCTGACATATTGCCTGTTATATGATTTTTAGCATGAAAATATTTTAATGAGTATTGACACATTTTTAACCGGACGGTATAACTGCGCAAAGCATGTATCAGGTATATAAAGTGTATTTGTCAATTATTTGCTTAAAAGTTTTATCAATATTAACCCCCTTTTAATAGTATTTTATACCCCCCGGTGTTATACTTACTATATAAACTACATACAAAGCGGTGAAGGATATGGAAAAAGAAGTACAGACAGATGTTACAAAAAACATAGAAAATATAGAAACACAGCGGACAGAGCCGACCCAGCTTGAGGTGGTGCAAAACGATGCACTGACTATAGAAGAAATCGAAACCGGTCTGGTCTATAACGGTAGTATGGTGCGCGTGGCAGATATTTCGGAAGAATTCCGGAAAGTCATCGAGCCGATTTTAAGAATGTACAATGCGGCAATGAATGTGACAACGGCGCGGATTGAAATTATCAAAGATGAGTCGCGCTATAAAAATGTGCGCTGTCCGGTGCATCATATTGATACCCGTTTGAAATCTGCGGGCAGTATTCTGGGAAAATTACAGAAGAAAAATCTGAATTTGACCATTGGTGCGGCGTGCAATAACATTTACGACATCGCGGGTGTAAGAATTGTCTGTCCGTATATTAAAGATGTATATTTTATACGTGACAGAATTCTGGCGCAGGACGACATTGAAGTTATGAAAGTCAAAGATTATATCGAACATCCGAAGGAAAACGGCTACCGCAGTTATCATCTGATTATCCGTGTGCCGGTCTTTTTTATGAATAAAAAGCAGATGGTTCCTGTTGAGATTCAGATCCGGACAATGGCTATGGATTTGTGGGCAAGCTTAGAACATGATATCAGCTATAAAGCGATTAACAGCAAAGGCGAATATCAGGGAGATTATTCGGAATTCAGAGAGGAATTAACCGAATGCAGCCGTCTGATTTACGAAGCAGAAGAAAAGATGGAGAGAATGAACAGTATGCTGGAATAAACTTGATTTTTTACATTAAATGCAATAAACTATATAAGTGTGAAAAAAGATGTATTTTAGCATAATGGAGGAAAAAATGGATAATCAAAAACTTGCTGAATTATTATTTCCCGATGTAACCAAAACACCGGAATACTATGAGGAGAAGTACCCTTATAGAAAACTGCCAAATAAAGCGGAGGTAACAAGACTCGCACCGAGTCCGACGGGATTTATTCATCTGGGAAATCTCTATAGCGCATTGACGGATGAACGTCTTGCACATAGAAACGGTGGTAAGTTTTATTTAAGAATTGAAGATACAGATGCCAAAAGAACGGTAGAAGGTGCGGTTGATACCGTTATCAATGTACTGCGTTATTTCAATATTGAATTTGATGAGGGTGCAGGCTACCCGGACGATGACGAGCGCAATGCCTACGGTCCGTATTATCAGACACAGCGTGTAGATATTTATCATGTCTATGCAAAAAGCCTTGTAGAACGAGGATTGGCGTATCCTTGCTTCTGTACGGAAGAGGAACTGGAAGAAGTCAGAAAGCAGCAGGAAGAAGCGAAAGAACTGACCGGTTATTACGGAAAGTATGCAACCTGCCGCAATTTAAGCGATGAAGAAATCGAAGCCAATATCAAAGCCGGAAAGCCGTATGTATTAAGACTTCGTTCACAGGGAAGCCCGGATAAGGAAATCGTATTTGTCGATGAAATCAAGGGCGAAGTAAAGCTTCCTGAAAATATTCACGATATTGTTTTATTAAAGAAAGACGGGATTCCAACCTATCATTTTGCCCATGCGATTGATGACCATTTAATGCGTACAACGGTTGTTGTCCGTGGCGGCGAATGGCTTGCATCAGCACCGATTCACTATGAACTGTTCCATGTATTGGGCTTTAAGATGCCAAAGTATGCCCATACGGCACATTTAATGAAGTTTGATGAAGAAACAGGCGGAAAGAGAAAGTTATCCAAGAGAAAAGACCCTGAACTGTCACTTGATTACTACAGAAAAGACGGTTATCATCCGTATACGATGAAGGTTTATCTGATGACACTGCTCAATTCCAACTTTGAAGAATGGCATGAAAAGTTCCCGGACAAGGATATCAACGAATTCCCGTTCTCACTGGATAAGATGAGTACATCCGGCGCATTATTTGATAAGGATAAGTTACATAATATCTGTAAAAATGAGTTATCAAAGCTTTCAGAGGACGAGCTTTATGACTTCTTATATGACTGGGCAGAGGAAAATGAACCGGAAAAGAAGAACATCTGGTTTGCCGATAAGGAAAAAATGCTTGGAATCCTGCGCCTGTACATGGGTATCGGTATGAAGCGCAGAAGAAAAGATTTCATGTATGCAAAGCAGATTTTTGAAATGATCGGCTATTTCTTTGATATGGAAGATACACAGGAAAAAGACGAATTCCGTATGAATATGGAAGATGTCAAGACGATTCTGAACGAGTATCTTTCCATGTATAACCATGAAGACGACAATTCCGAATGGTTTAACAAGTTAAAGGCGATTGCGGACAAGCACGGCTACGCTTCCGATATGAAGGCATACAAGGCAAATCCTGAAGCTTTCAAGGGCAATGTATCCGATATTGCGGAGGTAATCCGTATTGCAGTAACCGGAAAAGCCAATACACCGGATTTATGGTCTATCGTTCATGTGATGGGCGAAGCACAGATGCGTGATAAAATTCAGAAAGTTTTAGCGTAAATACGGATAGAAAAAGAGGAAGAAGAAATGTTGACAAAAGATGTGGAAACAATGGCAGGTGCCGCACAAGGAAAGGCAGACATCTGTGAACACTATCCTGTAAAGTTTTTTATCCGTGCAACTATGGCAGGCTTTTTTATTGTCGTTGCAACGATTTTATCCAACGTATCCGCTGCGGTGCTGTATTCAACCTATCCGCAGTTTGGCAAGCTTTTAGGAGCATTTTTGTTCTCAATTGCGATTGTGCTGATTGTTTTTATCGGTGGTGAACTTTTTACCGGCAATAACATGACAATGGCAATGGGCGCATATGCCGGAACCTGTACATGGGAACAGGTTTTAAAGGTGTGGCTGGTCAGCTACATCGGCAATTTTGTGGGTGCGTTTTTTTTAAGCTTTTTATTTGTGAAAAGCGGTGCATCCCATCAGATTTTAGTAGATTATTACAACAGCTTTTTAGCGGCAAAGCTTTCAGCACCGCCGATGCAGCTGTTTTTACGCGGTGTCCTGTGTAATTTCTGCGTGTGTCTTGCAGTCCTTACCGGAACGCGCATGAAGTCGGAAAGCGGCAAGCTCATTGTCATGTTCTGTGTGATTATGGCATTTGTTGTATCCGGTTTTGAACACTGTGTTGCCAATATGGGCACATTTTCAATTGCGTATCTGTTGTTTGGCAGCATCAACCCGGTGTTACTTGCAAAGAGCATGATTTGCGTAACACTGGGCAACATTGTCGGCGGTGCGCTGCTGCTTGCGGCACCGTTAAAGCTGATGAGTGCGGAGAAGTAATGGAACAGATGAAAATAATAGGCTGGGTCCGAACGGATTTCCCGGAAAAATTCGGTGCACCCAGACAAAGCGGACTTGTCCGTGAATTGACAGGAAGAATTGAATTTGCACCGGAATACCGCAATAAAGAGGCATTCCGCGGGCTGGAGGAATATTCCCACATCTGGGTTTTGTGGCAGTTTTCAGAAAACATCAGAAAGGACGGCAGGGGCTTTAGCCCTACGGTCAAGCCACCCAGACTTGGCGGCAACCGGCGCATGGGTGTGTTTGCAACACGCTCGCCGTTTCGCCCAAACCCCATCGGACTTTCCTGTGTCCGGCTGGAGCAGGTCTGTCTGGATGGAAAAGATGCACCGTACTTAATGGTATCCGGTGTGGATATGATGGATCATACTCCTGTGTATGATATCAAACCGTATCTGGCATATACGGACAGCCATGCAGATGCGGTGTGTGGATTTGCGGATACGGTAATGAATCATGAGTTACAGGTTGTGATTCCAGAGGAACTTAAAGCAGAAGTGCCGCCGGAAAAGCGGGCAGGGCTTATCGGTCTTTTAAAGCAGGATATCCGTCCGGGATATCTTCATGCGCCGGACAGGGTATTCGGGGTGTCTTTTGCGGGAATGAATATAAAATTTACGGTAAACAACAATGTACTTACAGTCTGCGCCATAGCAAAATTATAGAATGCTATAGAAAAGGAAGGTATCATTGAATAAAACGGTCGTTGTAGAACTTGATGAGAATGGAAAAGAAATTTTTCATACGGCAGGTTATGAAAAGTACTGGATCAGCCGGGTGGGCATGGAAGCCGTCTGGCTGAGAAAAGAACGTGTAAAAGAAGTGGTTTCCGTTCAGGAAACCTTTGCTGCCATGGAGTTTTTAGAAAAGCCGGAGAGGGGAATTGTATCGGCAGAAATATCGATACGGATGAAGATGACAGACGAATCCTGCCGCTGGACACGTGTCGGGTATGAAATTATGATGCCGGACAACGGCACGGACAAAAAAGTCGTTGTTACTTTTACCGATGAAGAAAAAGAAAAACAGTCCGAAGCGGAATACGCAGAAGTTATCCGTGAGCGGGACAATCTGATTCTGACCATTTCAGGCGGAATCGCCATTTATGAAATTACAGACAAAATACGGACCGTTTATATTACGGAAGAAACGGCGGCGCTTGCCGGTTATACGAAAAAAGAATTGATGGAGATTATCGGGGAAAATGCGTTGGCATTATGCCATCCCGATGATATTAAAACAACGCAGAATTATTTTAAAACAAGAAGACAACAGGTTCGTGTCATGTCGTATGAGTACCGGATTAAGAATAAAAATGGTGTGTATCAGTGGGTCAGTGTACGCGCCCGTTTTGTACAGCAGAAAAATTCGATCCTGCTGTATACGATTATGACCGATATTGATCAGATAAAAAAAGCAGAAGAAGATGCCAGAATGCAGAAAAAGATGTTGGAATTGGCATTGCAGCAGTCAGATTTCCGGTTTTGGGACTATGACATTAAAACGCATCGTTTATACCGCTCCTGGTCGGTAACACAGCAGGTTGGTTTTGGCGAATATGAGGAAAATGTACCGGAAGGATTTGTAGAGCTTGGATTGATTCATCCGGATGACTGTGAAGCGTATCTGGAGTTTTATCACAATGTACAGCAGGGGAAGAATCAGCGCCTGACATTTCGTGCCATTCATCAGAATGGAGAATGGGGATGGATGGACATTGCTTACCGTGTATTTTTTAATGAACAGGGTGAGCCGGTGCGTGCAATTGGCGTAGGTGGAGATGTATCTAAGCAAAGAGAAAAAGAACAGAAGTATTTAAAAGATTTTGAATTATTCCGCGATGTCAGTATTTATGCGATTCAAAGAGTATTTTTGGATGTTTTCCTTGTGGATATTCCAACCGACAGCATCCGGCTTGTGCTGGCACAGGGCGGATATATGAATATGAAAGAAATACAGGGATATGATAAAATTTTAAATCAGAAACTTTGCAGATATGTACGTGATAAAGAAGAGGCAGTAAAGAAATTAAGTATTGCACAGATTAAAAAAAATATTGCATTGACAAAGGACCACAAACTTGAATATACATTTGAACTGCGGAATGAAAAGGGACGGAAGTGCTGGTATAAGTATTATATTTCATATTTTCACGAGAATACGGAAAAACTGCTGGTGCTTGTGAAAGACGTAACAAATACAACCCGCCTTGAAGATGAAAAAAGACTGGAATTAGAGGCAGCATTATTGCAGGCGAAAAAGGCGAATGATGCCAAAAATGCATTTTTATCGAATATGAGCCATGATATCCGTACCCCAATGAATGTCATTACCAATATGGCAAAAATGGTACTGGAAGAACCGGAAAATAAAACGCAGGTACTAGATTATATGAATAAAATCTGCTCAATGAGTACGTTTTTAATGGGGGTTATCAGTGATATTCTGGATGTGTCCAAAATGGAAAGCGGAAAACTGCAATTGAGGAAAGAACCATATTCGTGTATTGAACTGCATGATACAGTCTGCGCCATGATGGAACCTCTGTGCCGGGAAAAAAATATTACTTTCTATACCAATCTAAATCCGCAGAATGACATTATTTTTACGGATAAGACAAAGCTAAACCGTATATTTTTCAATCTGCTCGGTAATGCGGTCAAGTTCACACCGGCGGGCGGAGAGGTTTCGTTTCTGCATAAAAATATTGTGCGTAAAGACGGTTTCCTTGAATGGGATACAGTGATTGCCGATACCGGAAGCGGCATGAGTAAAGAATTCCAGCGAAAAATGTATCAGCCGTTTGAACAGGAGAACCAGCTTGTGACAGGCAGTCTTGCAGGTGTCGGACTGGGTCTTGCCATTGTTAAGATGAATACAGAAGCCTTTGGCGGTACAATTGCAGTAGAGAGTGAGCCGGGGAAAGGTACGGCATTTACAATTCATTTAAAAGCACCGTATATGAGCGGGGAAGATTATCATATGCATTATACAGCGTCAAAGCTGCAGACAGACCTTGCGGGAAAGAAAATTTTACTCGTTGAAGATCATAAACTGAACATGGAAATTGCAAAGAAGATTCTGGAAAAGAAACAGATGAAGGTAACATGTGCATATAATGGTGCAGAAGCTGTGGCGTTGTTTGAAAAAATGCCGGAGTATACGTTTGATGCAGTGATTATGGATATCCGTATGCCGGTGATGAACGGACTGGAAGCGGCGGCGGCAATCCGTGCCGGTGCAAAAGCAGATGCTAAGACCATACCGATTATTGCGATGTCTGCCAATGCTTTTGCAGAGGATATGGAGAAGAGCCGGCGGGCGGGCATGAACCGCCACGTTGCCAAACCGGTAGAACCGGAGAGGCTGTTTGGTGTGCTTTCTGAAATTTTTTCGGACTAATATAAGATTAAAGTGCAGGAGAGTGAGGCTATGGCAGGAATTTTTGAAGATATTCAGTTTCAAAAGACGGATTTAAATACTGTAAAAGAATTAAAAGAAGACTGCTGGAGAAAAGCACAGGGTGAGGATTTAGAGGCATTTCTGGGATTTTACTTAAAAAAGAAACCCGCACGCAGCTGGCAGATTGCAGCCTGGGCGGCACTGTTTGTATTTTTAATATCTGCCGGTGAACTGGGGTTTGAACGGCTTTGCAAAAATGATCCGTCTTACAATCCGGTGCCGATGACAATCGGTGTCATTGCAGGGGGACTGTTGTATCTGTTTTTTGCATGTATGCGCCAGATTCAAAGCCGCAGAGAGCTGTTACGGATAAAGAGCAGCGTTTATGTGACAGATGCCATTGCCTACGGCGGTGGCGGAAATGTACAGGTGATGGTCAATCACAAGCGGATTGCGTTTGATATGTATGCGTTTGACGAAACTGTAAGCCCGACAGAACAGGTGCATAAACCCGACGGAACATATGAAGGGTTCCGGGTATTATTATATGCAGTCATACAGGACAATTCCTGTAGGATGAAAGCGGTGCTTGGAAGTGCAGGCGTGCGTTACTATGCATCACAGTGCAGGAAATTTGAAAAAAGGAGCGGACAGGTAGTGTGAAAAATCACACTGATGTGCTGATTTTTCGCACAGCGATTTGTTTCTGAGCAAAAACAAATCGCTATGATGGCAGATGAAAAATCGCCTGCGCGAATTTCTCATTGCCGCTTCGCAACAAGTTGCTCAGAAATGAGGATTATTATGAAAAGATATGATGTGATTATAGTAGGTGCGGGACCGGGCGGTATATTTTCCGCATATGAACTGACAAAAAAAGACAGTGACCTAAAAATCGCCGTATTTGAAACGGGAACGTCCCTTGAAAAGAGAAAATGTCCGATTGATGGCAAAAAGGTAAAAAGCTGTGTGGGCTGTAAAACGTGTGCGATTATGAACGGTTTCGGCGGTGCAGGCGCATTTTCAGACGGAAAGTACAATATTACCAACCAGTTCGGCGGCAATCTGTATGAATATATCGGCAAGCAGGAAGCACTGGATTTAATGCATTATGTCGATGAAATCAATCTTTCACACGGCGGAGAGGGTACGGCATTGTATTCTACGGCAAATACCGAGATTAAAAAGCTGTGCCTCACCAACGGACTGCATTTGCTGGATGCTTCCGTGCGGCATCTGGGAACAGATATTAATTATGTGGTACTGGAAAATCTGTATCAGGAATTAAAAGAAAAGGTAGACTTTTACTTTGAATCACCGGTACAGACCGTGGAAAAAAGCGATAACGGCTATATTGTCCATGTAAAAGATGAAAGCTTTTACTGCGACAAATGTATCATTTCGGCAGGACGAAGCGGCAGTAAGTGGATGGAAGGGGTCTGTGCACAGCTTGAAATTCCGACAAAATCTAACCGCGTGGACATCGGTGTGCGCGTGGAACTCCCGGCAGAGGTTTTTGCACATCTGACAGATGAACTTTACGAGAGCAAGATTGTATACCGTACCAAGGGCTTTGAAGATTTAGTCCGTACTTTCTGCATGAATCCGAAGGGGGTGGTTGTAAATGAAAACACCAACGGCATTGTAACAGTCAACGGACACAGCTATGAAGATGAAAATAAGCATACGGAAAATACGAATTTTGCCCTGCTGGTTGCAAAGCATTTTTCAGAACCGTTTAAAGACAGCAACGGATACGGCGAAAGCATTGCCAGACTGTCAAATATGCTTGGCGGCGGCGTTATCGTTCAGCGTTTCGGGGATTTAATCCGCGGCAGACGAAGCAATAAAGCACGAATCGAAGAAAACTTTGTAACACCGACATTGTCAGCGACACCGGGCGATTTAAGCCTTGTTATGCCAAAACGTATCTTAGACGGCATTATTGAAATGATTTACGCATTGGATAAGATTGCGCCGGGTACGGCAAACGATGATACCCTGCTCTATGGTGTGGAAGTCAAATTCTACAATATGCAGGTTGAGATTGACAATAATCTGGAAACAAGAAATAAAGGGCTTTACATTATCGGGGATTGCAGCGGTGTAACCCATTCGCTTTCACATGCTTCTGCAAGCGGGGTTTATGTAGCCAGACATATTTTAAATCAGCTAAACTGAAAGGAAAAATACTGTGGACGATGAATTGATAACGGTAACGGTAGACAGACCGATAGGAAGTTCCCATCCGGATTATCCCTCGCTGGTTTATCCGGTAAATTATGGGTATATCGAAGGTGTTCTGACCCCGGGCGGGGAAGAACAGGATGCCTATATCATAGGTGTGGATATACCTGTTGATAAATTTACAGGCAGAAAAATTGCCATTATACACAGAAAAGATGATGTTGGGGATAAATGGGTGGTTGCACCGGAAAATATGCCGTATACCAAGCAGCAGATTGAGGAAATGGTGTATTTTCAGGAGCAGTATTATGACAGCTTTGTTCAAATGCTCAATGAAGAAATGTGGGATGCCTGCGATGCATGGGAAAACAAATTAGGCTATAAAGTGCCGCGCAGCATGGCAAAATCTCTTGCAGACGGTGTATTTCATGTGGTTGTCATGATTTATACCGTGACAACAGACGGCAGGGTGCTTGTTACACAGCGTTCCCAGAATAAGACTAATCCGTTAAAATGGGAAGTGACCGGCGGCTCGATTCTTGCGGGAGAAACGCCACAGGAGGGGGCAGTGCGTGAACTTTCAGAGGAAACCGGAATTACGGCTCAGATATCAGATTTGGTGCAGTTGTATGAATATGCAGATTACAGAAGACATTCGATTTATCACAGCTATGTGTATGTTACACAGCCGGATACAAAAGTGACTTTACAGGAAGGCGAAACAATGAATTATAGGTGGCTTTCTTATAAAGAATTTGTTGAACTGGTGGAATCCGACCGTTTTGTGCCGTCAGAACAGGAGCGCTTCTGCACGAACCGGGCAATCATTGAAAAGAAGCTGATGTCAATTAAAGAGTTTAAAGAAATGTCCGATATATAAAACAGCAGTTAAAGTACATGGAGGTCACCTGCAATATAATTATTGAAAGGTAGATAAAAATGAGAGTTGTAGCGAATTACAGTACGTCCCTGTTTGATTACATCAACAGTGACAAGAATTTAAAAGAGGTACTTTCACAGGGTGCGGATGAGTCTTTATTATCGGAAGGCGCCAAAAAGACACTTCGGGAAAAGGGAATCAGCTTAAACGGCAGTACAACAAAGGATGCTTCTGTTTATGAAACAGTTCAGGAAACAGCAGAAAGTGTACGTGACAGTGTGATTGCGTTTACCGGTTCAGACGCCGAAAGTCTTTTTACGACAGCCGAAAGCTCAGGCAGTACGGCAAAGATTGTAACAGAAGTGAAGTCATTTGTGGAAAATTATAATGCATTTGCAAGTGCAGTCAAGGAAATGGGCGGTTCAGAGAATACCACCTATTTGGAACAAATGAACGAATTACTGTCTAAAGACAGCGATGCTTATGAAAAAATCGGTATTACATTTGCAGAAGACGGTACACTGACACTGGATGAAAAGGTACTTGACGGTGCATCCGTACAAGATTTAAAGACTGCATTTTACAAGGACAATGATTTGGAAGAAATTGCCCAGAAGAGTATCCGCGTACAGGCGAATGCGATTTCCGGAAAATATGCCGCGACTGTTTCTAACTATACGGACAGCGGTACATACAGCAATTCCGCACTGAGCAGCTTTTTAAAGAGTATTTAGTATCCTGTATTTAGTGCGTGACACATTTTAAAATCAAAAGAATGCCACATGGGAACAGCTATGGAGAGCTGGTTCTGTGTGGCATTTTTGTGATTGTATTTCTCATGTATTTTGGGTTGCTATTTAGAAAACGTTGGTATATACTTGTACCGAAAAAAAGGAAAGAAAATGGAGAATAAGAGGAATTATGAAGTACGTAAGACAGTTTTTAATCATACTTGTCATTTCATTTATCGGTGAATTGTTAAGATATTATATCCCGTTAAAGATTCCGGCAAGCATCTATGGCCTGGTATTATTATTTGCCGCACTGGAGCTGCGCATTATCAAATTGGAATCCATTTGTGAAACAAGCCGCTTTTTAATAGAAATTATGCCGCTGATGTTTGTTCCGGCAGGTGTCGGACTGTTGTCAAGCTGGGGCGTTTTAAAGCCGGTCTGTGTTCCGATTATGGCCATTGTACTGATATCAACCATTATTGTTATGGCAGTATCTGGAAAAGTAACCCAGGGTGTTATCCGCATGGAGAAAAAACATCCGAAAAAGAAGAACGGTGCAGACCATATTTATGTTAAGGATTCTGAAGGCGAAAAGCAGTATATCAGTGAAAATTCTATCTAGATAGCAAAGTGAATAAATGGAAATGGAGATAAAAAGTGAAAGAGTTACTTACAAATTCAGTATTTTTCGGAGTGATGGTCAGTATTCTGACCTATGAGCTTGGAATGTTTTTAAAAAGAAAATTGAAACTGGCAATTTTTAATCCGCTGTTAATTTCAATTGCGGCAGTCATTGTCTGCCTGCTGGCATTTAATATTGACTATGACAGCTACAATGCAGGTGCGAAATATATCAGCTATCTTTTAACACCGGCAACGGTTTGCCTGGCGGTGCCGCTTTACGAACAGGTTGAGCTGTTAAAGAAAAATGCAAAGGCGATTTTTGCAGGCATTTTATCCGGTGTGCTGACCAGTATTCTTTGTGTGCTGGCGGGCTGTGCGATTTTCGGACTGAGCCATGAACAGTATGTAACACTGCTTCCGAAGTCCATTACCACGGCAATCGGCATGGGTGTATCGGAAGAACTCGGCGGTATTGTAACGATTACGGTTGCCGTCATTATTATTACCGGTGTATTTGGTAATATGATGGCGGAATTTGTCTGTAAGGTGCTCCGTATTCAGGAGCCGGTGGCAAAGGGAATCGCAATCGGTTCTGCGGCACATGCGGTAGGTACGGCAAAAGCAATGGAAATGGGTGATATTGAAGGCGCGATGAGCAGTCTGTCCATTGCAGTTGCAGGATTGATGACGGTTGTGGCAGCACCGCTGTTTGCGGGAATACTCTAAAATGTGAAAAAGAAAATAAAAAAATAAAATGAAGCAGAAAAGGAGAATGTGCAATGATAATTACAGTTGGCAGAGAATGTGGAAGCGGCGGACATGCAATCGGAGAGGCACTTGCGGCACATTATGGAATCCGCTGTTATGACAGACATATTTTAGTGTCAGAGGCAAAAGCCAGAGGCATGTATGATGAACTGGAAAGCTTCTTTTCGGAGAAACCAATGGACAGTCTGTTGTATTCTATTGCTATCAATAATATGGGAAAAAGAAATGCAACGGCTTTAAAGCAGCTTCATGAGCTGATTACAGAAAATTCATTTGTTCTGATTGGACGGTGTGGCAACTATATTTACAAAAATGATGAAGATGTGACAACCTTGTTTATTCATTCCGACATGGACAGCAAAATCGAGCGGACGATGCATAAACAGAATTTGGACAGAATCAAGGCAAAAGAGCTGATTAAATATGTGGATTCCAAGCGGGAAGCGTTTCATAAGCGTTATACCGATGAAACATGGGGCGATGCTAGAAATTATCAGCTGACAATAAACAGCGGGGTTTTGGGTGTAGAACTGACAGCAGAACAGATTATTGCCTTTATCGATAAGAAGCATAGATAAGAAATACCGGAAATTAAATACAGATAGACAGGATATCAGTGCAAATAAAACATAAATGAAACAACTGCCGTGTCAGAAACAGCGATGTTTTGATGCGGCAGTTCTTTTGCTTCTATGAAAAAAGTGTAAAATTCACCAATTCATATTGAAATAATATGAATTGCTTGTTATAATGAAAACAGAAATGCGAAGTGAGGTCAGGGATGAAAGTAACGAAAGCGGATTTAAGATTATATGCCATTACAGACAGGCAGTGGCTTGGCGGAAAAGACTTTTATATGGTGGTGGAACAGGTTTTAAAAAACGGTGCCACTTTTTTACAGCTACGCGAAAAAAATACAACCCATGAACAGCGTGTAGAGGAAGCAAAAAAAATCAAACAGATTGCAGCAAAATATCATGTGCCGTTTGTTGTCAATGACGATATCTGGGCGGCAAAGGAAGCCGGTGCGGACGGTGTGCATATCGGACAGAGTGATATGGATTATGAGCAGGCACGTAAGATATTAGGACCGGATAAGATTATCGGCATGACGGCAAAGACGGTAGAGCAGGCGGTTCAGGCTGAAAAACTGGGCGCAGATTATATTGGTGTCGGTGCGGTTTTTCATACGACCACCAAACAGGATGCCAAGGATATGAGCCGTGAAACGCTTGCCGCGATTACAAAAAGCGTGTCGATTCCGATTGTTGCAATCGGCGGGATTACATATGATAATATGGATAGTCTGAAGGATACAGGTGTTGCTGGTGTGTCCGTGATATCTGCGATTTTTGCAAAGGAAGACGAGGGTGCGGCGGCTGCGGCATTGCGCAAAAAGGCGGATACACTGTTTGGTGCGGCACGCAGTCTTATTTTTGACATGGACGGCACACTGCTAGATTCCATGCCATACTGGCGCAGGCTGGCAAGAGAATATGCCACGAAAAAAGGCGCAGTTCTCCCGCCGGATTTTGATGAAAAGACCTATACCATGGATTTGAATGAATGTTCGGATTATTTTATCAAAGAACTCGGTATTGCAGGAAACCGCGAGAATATGCAGAAAGAGGTGCTTGAAATGATCCGTGAGCATTATAAGAAGGACATACGGATGAAGCCGGGCATGAAAGAACTCATAGAGCGGGAATATCAAAACGGAAGCAGGATGTGTATTTTTACAACATCTGAAAAAGCCTGTGCCAAAGCAGCACTGGAGCGCCTTGGTGTTTTATCCTGTTTTGAAAAGATTTATACGGTATATGACATTGGTGTGAATAAAAGAAATCCGGAGAGTTATTTAAAAATCTGTGAACAGATGAATTTTGTACCGGAGGATACAATAGTATATGAAGATGTGCTTCATGCCGTGGAATCTGCCAAAAAGGCAGGCTGCCGCGTGACGGCGGTGTATGATGCGGATTCAGCACATTTATGGGAAAAGATCAAGCAGCAGGCAGATGAAACAATTTGCTTTTAAAATGCCTGCGGAATGGAGAAAAGTATGAGCAGGCCATAAACGAAAGCATGCTCATACAGCACTTTGTGCCGCAGGCGCCACAAAGCTGCACTTATCGCAGGACTGAATACATTCAGTCCGCGATTCCTCCGGCATTAAAATGCCTGCGGAATGGAGAGGAAAATGAACAAAAAAGTAGTAGTGGGAATGTCAGGGGGCGTAGATTCTTCGGTTGCGGCATATCTGTTAAAACAGCAGGGCTATGATGTAATCGGTGTTACCATGCAGATATGGCAGGACGAGCCGCAGTGCGCCATTGAGGAAAACGGCGGCTGCTGTGGGCTTTCTGCAGTTGAAGATGCAAGAAGGGTTGCTGCACAGCTTGGCATTCCGTATTATGTTATGAATTTTAAAAAAGAATTTCAGGAAAATGTAATTAATTATTTTGTAGATGAATATTTATGCGGACGGACACCGAATCCGTGTATCGCCTGCAACCGCTATGTAAAATGGGAATCCCTGCTGCAAAGAAGCCTGCAGATCGGTGCGGATTATATTGCAACGGGACATTATGCGAGAATTGAGCAGCTTGCAAACGGCAGATATGCAATCCGCAATTCCGTAACGGCAAAAAAAGACCAGACATATGCGCTGTACAACCTGACACAGGAACAGCTCTCAAGGACACTTATGCCGGTCGGAGATTATACAAAGGATGAGATTCGTAAAATTGCCTCAGAAATCGGTATTCAGGTTGCCAATAAGCCTGACAGCATGGAAATCTGTTTTGTGCCGGATAACGATTATGCCGGATTTATCCAGCGGGAAACGGATTATATCCCAAAAGAAGGCAATTTTGTTGATATTCATGGCAATGTCATCGGAAAGCACAAGGGCATTATCCACTATACGGTCGGTCAGCGTAAAGGACTTGGACTGGCAATGGGACATCCGGTATTTGTGACGGAAATCCGGCCGGATACGAATGAAGTTGTTATTGGTGAAAATGCAGATGTATTTGCATCAAAATTGTATGCAAATAAGTTAAATTTCATGGCGGCAGAAGCATTTACAGGTGATGTACGTGCAAAAGCCAAAATCCGCTACAGCCATGTCGGTGCGGACTGTACGGTAAGAATGATAAATGAGGATACACTCGAATGTGTATTTGATGAACCGCAGCGTGCGGTGACACCGGGACAGGCTCTCGTTTTATATGACGGTGAATATGTTCTGGGCGGCGGCACGATTATCGGAAAAGCGGTGGAATAAAGGAGGGAAAACGAATATGAAAATTTCAACAAAGGGAAGATATGCCCTGCGTCTGATGCTGGATCTGGCACTGAATAATACAGGTGAGGCAGTCAGCTTAAAGGATATTGCCAGACGTCAGGATATTTCAGATAAATATTTGGAACAGATTATATCCATACTAAATAAAGCGGGGTATGTAAGAAGTATCCGCGGGGCACAGGGCGGTTATATGCTGCGCCGTCCTCCAAAGGAGTACACGGTGGGCATGATTTTAAGACTGACGGAAGGAACACTTGCACCGGTCAGCTGTGTAGAGGATGATGCCGTGGAATGTGAGCGTGAAGCTTCATGCGTAACCTTTATCGTGTGGAAAAAGATTAATGATGCCATTAATGAGGTTGTTGACAATATTACACTGGAAGACTTGGTGGAATGGTATCACAGCAAAAGCAACGATTATGTTATTTAGTACTTGACTTTGCAGGGAAATCCTGTATAATACATATAACATACGGGATTACTATGAAATAAAATATAAATCCCGGTTCTGCAGGTACCGGACTGCCGGTGAAACTGCAAAGCGGCTGCTGCCGTATGAAATATAAAGGAGAATGAAAATGAGTCAGTTGATTTATCTTGATAATGCAGCAACAACAGCAGTAAGACCTGAGGTTTTTGAAAAAATGAAACCTTTTTTTATAGAGAATTACAGTAACCCATCCGCAGTATACAGTTTTGCGGGAGATACCAAGGAAGCCGTAGAAAAGGCAAGAGAACAGATTGCTGCCGTTCTTGGTGCAAAGGCAAAGGAAATTTACTTTACAGCAGGCGGAAGTGAATCCGACAACTGGGCAATTAAAGGTATTGCAGAAGCATTACAGGAAAATGGTAAGCACATTATCACTTCGAAGATTGAACATCACGCAGTGCTGCATACCTGTGAGTATCTGGAAAAGCACGGCTATGAAGTGACTTACTTAGACGTAGATGCAGACGGTGTTGTATCACCGGAAGCAGTGGAAAATGCAATCCGTCCGGATACGATTTTAATCAGTATCATGACCGCCAATAATGAAATCGGAACGATTGAACCGATTGCCCAAATCGGTGCGGTTGCAAAGAAGCACGGTATTTTATTCCATACCGATGCCGTTCAGGCATTTGCACATATCCCGATGAATGTCGATGAAATAAATATTGATTTATTAAGTGCCAGCGGACACAAGTTTAACGGGCCAAAGGGTGTGGGCTTCCTTTATATCAGAAGCGGCATTAAAATCGGACCGTTTGTACACGGCGGTGCGCAGGAGCGTGGAAGACGTGCCGGAACAACGAATGTACCGGGCATTGTCGGTATGGCAGAAGCAGCCAGACTGGCGCAGGAAGAAATGGACAAGCGCATTGAAAAAGAAGTTGCTGTCAGAGATTATTTTATTGAACAGATTGAAAAACGAGTACCATATGCAAAATTAAACGGACACAGAACGAACCGTCTTCCGAATAACGTAAATTTCTGCTTCCGTTTTATTGAAGGTGAATCCTTACTGATTTTATTAGATCAGAAGGGTATCTGCGGTTCAAGCGGTTCAGCCTGCACATCCGGTTCGCTCGACCCGTCCCATGTGCTTCTTGCAATCGGTCTGCCGCATGAAATTGCACACGGCTCATTAAGACTGACACTTTCAGAAGCAACGACAAAGGACGATGCAGAATTTGTTGTATCCGAGCTTGAAAAGATTGTAGAGCGTTTAAGAAGCATGTCACCGTTATATGAAGATTTTGTAAAAGAAGAAAAGAAAAACGCATAGTAAAATACGGAAAGGAAAGAAGTGAAGTATGTATAGTGAAAAGGTAATGGACCATTTTAATAACCCAAGAAATGTCGGAGAAATCGAAAATGCGAGTGGTGTCGGCACAGTCGGTAATGCAAAGTGCGGCGATATTATGCGTATTTATCTGGATATTGACGAAGACACAAAGATTATCAGAGACTGTAAGTTTAAGACCTTCGGCTGCGGTGCTGCGGTTGCAACCAGCAGTATGGCAACGGAAATGGTAAAGGGTAAGACCATTTATGAAGCCTTGCAGGTAACGAATAAAGCGGTTATGGACGCATTAGACGGACTTCCGCCGGTAAAGGTGCATTGCTCTTTACTTGCAGAAGAAGCAGTTCATGCAGCGCTTTGGGATTACGCAGAAAAGAATCATATCGTGATTGAAGGACTGGATAAGCCAAAGGCAGATATCCATGAAGGCGAAGAAGACGAGGACGAAGAATAAGATTGTCACATTGGGATTTGACAATGTAAAGGAATAGGAAAGGGTGTCTGTGAAAACGGGCACTCTTTTTTGCATAAGAAGAAAACTGCGTCGTAAGAATGAGATGAAGATACTTGACAAAACATATGTTTGTGTTATACTGATACTAAATTAATTAAATTTATATTTGCAATGAAGTTTTATAAAAATGGGGAGTGACATGAAGTTTATACATATTTCGGATCTGCATCTGGGAAAGCGTGTCAACGAATTTTCAATGCTGGAAGAACAAAAATATATTTTACAGCAGGTGTTGGACACCGTACAGAATGAGGCGGCGGATGCGGTGCTGATTGCGGGGGATATTTACGATAAGCCGGTGCCGCCCGCAGAAGCAGTTGTGCTATTTGATACATTTCTTACGCGTCTTTCGCAGATGAAAAAGGAAGTTTTTATCATCAGCGGCAATCACGACAGCGCCGAGCGGCTCTCATTCGGAAGCAGTCTGTTTACGGCGGAGGGAATTCATATTGCGCCGGTATTTGAGGGAAACATGGAGAAAGTATCACTTTGGGACGATGCGGGAGAAGTGTGTGTCTATCTGCTTCCGTTTATCAAGCCGTCTACGGTGCGCCGGTTTTATGAAGAAGATTTAACGGACTATACAAAGACTGTACAGACGGTAATTGAGCATACGCCGGTTGATGCGTCTAAAAGAAATGTACTGGTGGCACACCAGTTTGTAACAGGGGCTGGCAGATGTGATTCGGAAGAAGTATCGGTCGGAGGGCTGGATAATGTGGATGCATCGGTGTTCGAACCGTTTGATTATGTGGCACTGGGACATATTCACAATGCACAGCACTGTAGCAGGGAAAGTGTGCGCTACTGTGGGACACTGCTTAAATATTCATTTTCTGAGGTGAATCATATTAAGAGCATTACAGTTGTTGAATTAAAAGAAAAAGGACAAAATCCACAGATTCACACCGTGCCGGTGACACCGCTTCATGATATGAGGGAAATTAAGGGAAGTTATGAAGAACTGACGTTTAGAAAAAATTATATGAATACGGCAGTCAATGATTATCTGCATATTACACTGACGGACGAGGAAGATATTCCGGATGCCATCAGCAGACTGCGCAGTATCTATCCGAATATTATGCGTCTTGATTATGACAATATAAGAACACGTAACAGTGGCAGCTTAGAGATTGGTGAAGCGGCGGTGGAACGCACACCGCTGGAATTGTTTGAAGATTTTTATGAACAGCAGAACCACAAACCGATGAGTGAAGAACAAAAACAGCTTGTCGGCGGGCTGATAGAATCTATTTGGGAATAAGGAGCAGTGTGAAAAATCACACGGATGTGCTGATTTTTCACACGGATGTTTGCTTCCGGACGAAAGCAAACATCTATAATGGCAGATGAGAAATCGCCTGCGCGAATTTCTCATCGCATCTTCGCAACAAGTTGCTTAGGAATAAGGAGTAGTATGAGACCGTTAAAATTAATTCTGTCCGCATTTGGACCGTACAGCGAAAAAACACAACTGGATATGACACAGCTTGGAACCGGCGGCATTTATCTGATTACCGGGGATACCGGCGCAGGAAAGACGACACTGTTTGATGCCATTACGTATGCTCTTTACGGAGAAGCAAGCGGCGGCAGCAGAACGACGGAAATGCTTCGCAGTAAATATGCCGATGCCGCGACACCGACATTCGTCGAACTGACATTTTTATTAAAAGGAAAGACGTATGTGATTTGCAGAAATCCTGAATATATGCGTCCGTCAAAACGCGGTGCGGGAAAAGAAACGAAGGAAACCGCCAAAGCAGAGCTTACAATGCCGGACGGCGGTGTTATCAGCGGGATCAGTGCGGTAAATGAGAAAATGACAGAACTGCTCGGTATCCGCAAAGAGCAGTTTACGCAGATTGCGATGATTCCACAGGGGGATTTTTTAAAGCTGTTATTGTCGGGAACGAAGGAACGCGCTGCGATTTTCCGTGAAATATTTAATACCAGACCGTATCTGCAGCTGCAGGAACAGTTAAAAAAGGAAGCCGGAACACTTTATAACGCGATTAAAGACGATGAAAAAAGTATCCGGCAGTATCTGGCAGAAGTGCGCTGTAAAAAAGAAAGTGCTTATGCCGATTCTTTGGAAAATCTGCAAAAAGAAGAAGTTATACTGGATACGGATTACTGTCTGGAACTGATTGCAAATATTATGGCAGAAGATATAAAGATACAGGAATCCGTTGTCCAAAAATCAGATGATCTGTCGGCGGAAATGGCACAGCTTGACAGAACACTTGGAAAACAGCAGCAGCGGGAAGTAGTAGAAAAAGCACTTGAAGAGGCAAAGCAGAAGACGGCAGAACTGGGTACGCTTGCAAGCCGGTTAAAGATAGAATACGAACAGGCAGAAAAACTGCAGGAAAACAACAACACCCTGACTGCACAAATTGAAGCGGAGCAGTTTGCACTTCCGGGCTATGAAAAGCTGGAATTTATTTTGAATGAAACCGGACAGAAAAAACAGCAGCTTGAAAAGGAAGAACATTTACTGGAAAAAAGCAGGCAGGAAGCGCAGAAAATGAAACTGCAAAGAGAGCAGTATCAACAGCAGCTTGCCGGATTAAAGGACAGCGGTGCGGCATTTGAGCGGACAGCGGCGCAGATTTCCGTAAATGAACAGCAGTGTCGGAAAACAGAAGTCTTACAGGAAAAGGTTGTACAGAATAAAAATCTTGTCAATGAAATGTACCGCATACAGAAGCGGTATATTATGGCGGCAGAGCAATTGGCACAGGCAGGAAGCATTTACGAGGAAATGGAAAAACGTTATTTTGACGAGCAGGCGGGCATATTGGCACAGAACCTGCGTAAAGATGAAGCCTGCCCGGTATGCGGTTCACTGCACCACCCAAAGAAAGCAGTGCTTCATGAAAATGCGCCGACACAGCAGCAGTTAAAAAGTCAAAAAGACGATTATGACAAAAAGACGAAAATACGTTCTGAACTCAGTTCAGAGGCAGGACTTGCAAAAGGACGGGTACAGAGCGCATATAAAGAAATGCTTGCGCAGTATGCGGCATTGATAAGTGATACACATCCAACGATCGTTGCCGGGGTACAAGATATGTCAAATGTATCAGATTTATCGCATTTATCAGATTCGGAAGAAGCATCACAGGAACAGATGATTGACGTGATAAAGCAGGTGAGTTACCGGACACAGCAGGCAGCAGAAGCACTGGCAGATGAGAAGCAGCAGCTGATGGTGCAGAAAGCCAGACTGGAAGCCGATGTCGCATTAGAGCAGAAGATTTCCGGGCAGTTACCGGAGTGCGAAAAGCGCCAGAAAGAACTGGAAGAAGAGGTGGCAGAGCGTACCAGCCGTATTTCTGTATTAAAGACAGAAGGTGAAGCTTTAAAAAAGCAGGCGGATGAATTAAAACAGACTTTAAAGTTTGAAAATGCAGAAGCGGCAAGACAAAGCATTGCGCAGAAAGTCCGGCAGAAAGAGGAAATACAACAGCGGGCAAAGCAGGCAGGGCAGCAGTATCAGGATTGTAAAATCAAGCTCGAAGCAGAGCAGAGAAGGGTGCTTGATTTAACAACACAGCTAAAAAGCGGTGAAGAAGATAAAGAAAACAATGAAAGTAATGAGAGTGGGAAAAAGTACGGGGAATTACTGACCCTGCGGCAGGAAAAGGAAGTCTGTCAGAAGCAGTATCAGAACGAAAAGAAGGAACTGGATTTGCGGATTGCGGTCAATGAGCGGGCGGCAGGTGCAGTAAAAAAGATTGCGGCAAAGAGCAGCGAAAAAGAAAAGCAGTATCAGTGGGTACGGGCACTCAGCAATACGGCAAACGGTGCATTGAGCGGTCAGGACAGAATTATGCTTGAAACATATGTTCAGACAGCATTTTTTGACCGTATTATTATCCGGGCCAATACCCGCTTTATGCAGATGACATCGGGACAGTTTGAACTGGTGCGCGCAAAGACGGCAGATAATCTAAGAGCGCAGAGCGGACTGGAATTAAACGTGATTGACCACTATAACGGCAGTATCCGTAGTGTCAAGTCCTTATCGGGTGGAGAGTCCTTTAAGGCATCTCTTGCAATGGCACTGGGATTATCCGATGAAATCCAGTCGCAGACGGGTGGTATCCAGATTGATACAATGTTTATTGATGAAGGGTTTGGCTCATTGGATGAAAATTCACTGGAACAGGCGATTGATGTTTTACTGCGGTTATCGGAGAGCAACCGCCTTGTGGGAATTATCTCCCACGTCGGCGAATTAAAGGAGCGTATCGGGCGGCAGATTGTTGTTACCAAGACACCGGACGGCGGAAGCCATGCCAGGATTGTTGCGGATAACTAAGAACAGCTGTGTATTTTACAGCTTCTTATAAACCGTAAAATACATAGTGATAAAGCAGGCGGCTCCGCCGATAAAATTGGAAACCGGTTCTGCCCAGAATACGCCGTTTACACCAAGTGGCGTGAGCGGAAGCAGATAGATTAACGGAATCACAATAATAACCTTTCTTAAAAGCGAAAAGAAAATGGCATTTTTGGATCTGCCAAGTGCCGTAAAAACGGATTGCCCCGCAAATTGAAAGGACATCATAAAAAATCCGAAAAAGTAAATGTGCATACAGGCGGCACCCAGTGAGAGCAGTTCCGGTGTCGAATCAAAAAGCAGGATAAATTGTCTGGCAAAAATCATGGTTAAAATCCATGCCGCTACGGTATAGATAAGCAAAGCCACAGACATATAGCGGATGGTCTGCTTTACCCGGCTGTTTTTATCCGCACCGTAGTTAAAGCTAAGAATCGGCTGGGCACTGTTGGAAATACCGCTGACCGGCATTTGAATCACTTCGCGCACGGAGTTAATAACGGTCATGGCGGCGATGTATAAGTCCCCGCCGTGTATGGACAGGCTGGCGTTGCCCGCCATCTGGACGGCACTGTTGGTTATGGACATGGTAAAACCGGAAAGCCCCAGTGCAAGGATTTTGCAGACACGTTTTCTGCCCAATACAAACTGTTTCGGAGATAGCCGTATTATTGTTTTTTTGCCGGTCAGAAAAGTGAATGTCCATAAGGCGGCAATAAACTGTGAAATGACCGTTGCAAGAGCCGCACCCCGCACTCCCATGCCCAGTAAAAAGATAAAAACAGGGTCTAGCAGCAGGTTGCAGACCGCACCAATGGAAACGGTCAGCATGCCGGTTTTTGCAAAGCCCTGCGCATTAATAAATGAATTTAAGCCAAGGCTTAACATTACAAAAACAGAACCGCACAGGTAGATGGTAATATACGAATCGGCATAATGGAAAGTGGCTTCGCTTGCGCCGAGCAGATATAGAAGCGGACGTTTCAAAAGCAGCCCAGTTATTGTAATAAACAGACCGAACAACAGTAAAAGGATAAAGCTGTTGCCGAGAATTTTTTCGGCTTCGGCATCATTTCGTTTCCCGCGTTCAATGGAAAAAAGCGGTGCGCCGCCCATGCCGACAAGGTTGGCAAAAGCAATGGTGATGGTGCAGATAGGAAAGGCAACACCAAGACCAGTCAGCGCATTGGTAGAATCAAAGGGGATTCTTCCGATAAAAATACGGTCAATAATATTGTATAAGACATTGATTAACTGTGCCAGTGTCATAGGAAGCGCAAGACGCAGCATGTGTGCGGGAATGCTTCCGGTTGAAAAATCGTTTTCAGCTGTTGGATTCACAAAATCACTCCTTCTGTAATAATGCATGTATACACAGTATAGCACACCGGCTTAAAAAATTTAAGGTTGACTGCCGGATTTTCTTTATGGTATGATGTTTACAGGTAAAAGGGAGTAGCTTGCATATACGGGCAGTATATGTAACGTGATTTCGTCAGTACGGGAAAATAGATTTCTCCGGAGCACGTTGTAGGAAGCGAGACTTTTATTGTAACGATTGTGTTGCAATAAAGTCTCGTTTTTCTTTATTGCAGGCAGAAAAAGGAGGAAAGAATGAATCGGAATTTAAAAAACGAGGAAGTTAAAAAGTATATTACAATTGGGGCAGTGCTGATTATTCTATATTGGGCATTACAGAATTTACAGCTGATTTTTTCAGTGATGTCAAAGATTCTGACATTGTTTATGCCTTTTTTAATCGGCGGGGTCATTGCATTTATTATGAATGTGCCAATGAAGCAGATTGAACGGCATCTTTTTCAGAAAGAACAGTATCAGACTGAAAAATTTGCGGCACTTAGAAGAACATGTGCATATGTCCTGACATTACTGGCAATTATTGTAATTCTGGCAGCAGCTATGGTTATTGTGATTCCGCAGCTGGTATCTACAATTGCAGATATTGTAAAGCTGATTCCGGGACAGTTTCAAAATGTGCAGCAGTTTTTGATGGAGCAGGCCAAAGCCTATCCGCAGATTGAACAGCAGCTGGCTTCGGTGCAGATTGACTGGGAATCGCTGTTAAAATCAGTAATGGATTTTGTAACTGCCGGTACAAAGGGAATTATCAGCGGCGGAATCGGTGCAGTGACAAGTATTGTATCGGGTGTGACGAATTTCTTTATTGGATTTATTTTTTCTATTTATGTTTTGTTTCAGAAAGAAACACTTGCAAGGCAGACGAAGAAAATTCTGTATGCATTTACAAAAGAAAAAACAGCCCAAAAAGTACTTCGTGTGGTACGGCTTGCCAATACGACATTTGCGAGCTTTTTGTCAGGACAGTGTCTGGAAGCGTGTATTCTTGGAACGATGTTCTGTGTAACCATGCTGGTTATCCGTCTCCCGTATGCGCTGTTAATCGGCATTGTTATTGCCATTACAGCGCTGATACCGATTGTAGGTGCTTTTATCGGTTGTGTTGTGGGAATTATACTGATAGGGCTGGTAAATCCGGTCAAGGCAGTGATATTTGTGATTATGTTTTTCGTTTTACAGCAGATTGAAGGAAATCTCATATATCCGCATGTAGTCGGCAGCTCAGTGGGACTGCCGGGAATGTGGGTATTAATGGCAGTAACAGTCGGCGGAAGTTTGTTTGGTATCGTGGGAATACTGACCTTTATTCCGATCTGTTCGGTGTGTTATGCACTGTTTCGGTTATTTGTCAACGAAAGGCTGAAAGAAAAGAGGGAAATATGACAATTATTATACAGTTGGTGTTACTGGTAATCGGGTTTGCCGCACTTGTAAAAGGGGCAGACTTTTTTGTGGAAGGCAGTTCGGCCGTTGCGGGGAAGTTGAAAGTTCCGGGTGTGGTCATCGGTCTTACAATTGTAGCAATGGGGACGAGTGCGCCGGAGCTGGCAGTCAGTGTATCGGCAGCAATAGCGGGTTCTAATGAAATCGCAATCAGTAACATTATCGGGTCAGATATTTTTAACCTGGTGCTGATATTTGCAATCTGCGCCGTGATTACACCGGTGACAGTGGATAGGGGCATTATGAAGCGGGATTTTCCGTTTTCAATTATTGTTTCCGTGATACTGGCAGTCATGATTGCAGATTATGTATTTACAGGGCAGAAGGTTTTTACTGCGGATGGTATACTGCTTTCAGGAACAATTGGCAGATTGGATGCGGTGATTTTGATTCTGCTGTTTATTGCGTATCTTGCCTTTACGGTTCTGATGGCGCTTAGAAATAAAGTGGAGGATGAAGAAATTGCGGAACTTCCGGCGTGGAAGTGCGCAGTGTACATTCTTGGTGGTGTAGCTGCGATTATTATCGGCGGACAGCTTGTTGTAAACAGTGCAAAAACCATTGCACTTGCTTGTCATATGACAGAAACGCTGGTGGGGCTTACGATTGTAGCCATGGGAACATCACTTCCTGAACTGGTCACATCTGTGGTTGCGGCAAAAAAAGGACAAAACGGTATGGCGGCAGGTAATATTATCGGTTCCAATATCTTTAATATTCTGCTGATTTTAGGCGTGTCAGCTTTTATTCATCCGATTCCGGTGATAACGGAGTCGTTGTATGACACGGTTATTTTAATCGGTCTGAGTATTATTATTTATATTTTTGCCGCAACAGGTGACAAAATAGAGCGTAAAGAGGGCATTGCCATGATTGGTGCGTATATTTTGTATATGGTTTATGCAGTTTCGCGCGGTATGGGGTGGATATAAAGAAAAAAGTGTGTTATAATGCCTGTCTGAGGGAGTTGGGGAATACAAAGAATTCAGCACAGAATCAGACTGTGTTTGGATAAATGAAAAAATAGGAGAAAGACTCATGGAAAAATTTTTTAAGGTCAAAGAGCATGGCTCGACAGTGAAAACAGAAGTGCTTGCCGGAATTACAACTTTCATGGCGATGGCGTATATTCTCATGGTTAATGCAAATATGTTTTCAGAACTTGGCGTTGTATCATATAATGCCATTTATATCGCAACAGCAATTTCAGCCGTTGTCGGTACATTTTTAATTGCATTCCTCGCAAATCTTCCTTTAGGATTGGCATCCGGTATGGGACTGAATGCATTTTTTGTATACACAGTCTGCTTTACATTCGGATTATCTTATGCAAATGCACTGATTCTTGTATTGTTAGATGGTGTAGTATTTATCATCCTGACACTGACCGGTGTCCGTAAGATGTTATTTGATGCTATCCCACAGTGTGTCAGAATGGCAATTTCAGCCGGTATCGGTCTGTTTATTGCATTTTTGGGATTACAGGATGCGGGAATTATTGTTCCTTCAAGCTCTACCTGTGTCAACCTGACAAGCTTTAACCTGTTTAACGGGAATGCAACCTGGGCAGAAATTATGCCAAAGCTTGTTACAATTGCGGCGCTGATTATTATTGCCGTATTATCTTACAAAAAAGTAAAGGGTTCTGTTTTATGGGGAATCCTCGGTGGAACAGGTCTTTATTATATCCTTGGCTGCACCATTCCGGGATTTTACAAAGGATTTGCGGCAAATATGAACTTCAATCCGTTTACTGCATTCGGTGACTGGGGTTCACAGGCATTTTTAAAGGTATTTACAGAAGGTTTTGATTTTTCCGCTTATCTTGCAACCCATTCTACAGCGGATTTAGTGATTCTGATGATTACAACAGCACTTGCATTCTGTATGGTAGATATGTTTGATACACTTGGTACACTCTACGGTGCATGTTCAAGAGGAAATATGCTCACAGAAGAAGGTGAAGTACCGAACTTTGAAAAGGCGATGTTATCCGATGCGATTGCAACAGTAACAGGTGCTATCTGCGGTACTTCTACGGTTACAACCTTCGTAGAATCCTCTGCCGGTGTTGCAGAAGGTGCAAGAACAGGTCTTGCGGCATTTACAACAGGGGTGTTATTCTTCGTTGCAATGTTTTTAAGCCCGGTTGCAGTACTGATTCCGACTTGTGCGACATCAGCAGCACTGATTTATGTCGGCGTATTGATGATGGGTGGCGTTGCAGATATTGAATGGCATAAGCCGGAAGTAGCCGTACCGTCATTTATGACAATCGCGATGATGCCATTTGCCTATAATATCAGCTACGGTATTGCATTCGGTCTGATTACGTATGTATTTATCTGTATTTTTACAGGCAGAGTAAAGGAAATTAAGCCGTTCACATGGGTTGTCGGCGCGTTATTTGCGATTATGTTCTTTATGACACATTAATTGATGTGTCGTCCTGCTGGGCAGAAACACAAGCCTGCAGAAGATGATAAAAATATAAAAAAATTGCCAAAGGAGGCAGCCGTGTTGCAGATTGCAGCAGCTGTCTCCTTTTTGCATTGTAAGGAGGAAAAGCGATGGGCGTAAAAGAAATTTTAGTGCTTTTGATTTTATTTGGTGCCAATCTTTTACAGGCAATTACAGGCTTTGCGGGGACATTGATTTCCATGCCGCCGACTATGAAATTAATTGGTGTGGACGAAGCAAAGGCACTGCTCAATGCAATTGCACAGATTTCCAGTCTGATGATTGTAATTACCGGATTCCGGCATATTAACTGGAAGGAATTTTTTAAGATGTTTGTGCTGATGGCAGCCGGTATGGTTGTGGGAATGAAAATATTTGAAGTATTTCCGATGCAGCAGCTTCTGACATTTTACGGCATTATGATTATTGTGATTGCGCTGGATAAGCTGTTTGTGAAAAAACAGCTCAGACTCCCGGCTGTACTCATGTTGTTTGTCATCTTTGCCGCGGGTATTATTCACGGAATGTTTGTATCCGGCGGGGCATTGCTTGTCATTTATGCGGCAGGGGCGTTAAAAGATAAGGAGGAATTCAGGGCAACTATTGCGTTAATCTGGTTGACGATTGGCTGTTACATTACAGGAATCCAGTTTCAGGCGGGACATTTTAACAGCCATGTGTGGTTTTTGTTAATAGCAGGAATTATTCCTGTTTTTGTAGGCACTTGGATTGGAACGAAGCTGGTAAAGAAGCTGCCACAGGAAATTTTTATGAAAATGACATACATTTTATTACTGCTGTCAGGAGTCATGGCGATTGTATAAATAAAGGAGGGCAGGTTATGAGTGTAGTTTTAAAAGAAGCCATCCGGCAGGCGGGCTGTGCAGATATTAAGCTGGTCGCCGGAAAAAACGGTCTGACCAATGCGGTCGAATGGGTGCATATGGTAGATACAACAGAAATTGCCGATTTTTTGTCCGGTGGGGAAATTGCATTTACAACAGGAATCGGTGTCAGTGAAAAAATGTCTTTGCTTGCGCTGGTGGATCGGGTCTATAAAAATCATGCCAGTGCAATGGTAGTAAACATCGGACCTTATGTGGCTGAAATTCCGCAGGAGGTTATTGATTTTGGCAATGCACACGATTTTCCGGTTTTTGAAGTGCCGTGGAGTGTGCATATGGCAGATATGATGCGGATGATCTGTTTTACAATTACGCAGTCCCAGCAGCGCGCAATGCAGTTGTCGGCAGCATTCCGTTATGCTATATTTACGCCGAAGCAGGAAGAACTATACGTATCGGCACTCATGCAGAAAGGCTACTTCGCCGAGTGGAATTACGTGGTTGTGATGATGGACATCTGCGACCGGCTTGAAAATGAAAAGGAAGAAATATTTTATGTGCCGATTTTAAAAGACCGTCTGGAGCGTTTTGCACAGAAAGCGGCGCGCGTGATGGAACAGGAAAAACATGATGTTGTTGTATTTACGGAAAATGACAGAATTTTAATGGTATTTAGTGACATGAAGGAAGAAAAAGCAGCTGAATTTGCAGAGACTGTCAAAGAACAGATTGTACCGTTATTGAAAAACACGGAATCTATATTTGTTGGTGTTGGAAGTACCGCAGCGGGTTTCCGCCGTCTGTCAAAAAGCTATCAGATTGCAAGAAAAATTGTGGATTTGTCAAAAATGGAAAACGAGGAAGATACGACAAGAACGTATGCATCCATGGGTGTGAACCGCCTGCTGTTTAATATAGAAAATACAGACTGCTTTGAAGAATATTATCAGGATACTATCCGGCCGCTGGATGAATATGATGCGTTAAATAACAGTAATCTGGTGGAAGTACTGGACTGTTATATGAAGCACAACGGTAGTGTACAGGATACGGCAGAGGAGCTGTTTGTGCATCGGAACACAGTCAATTACAAAATCAAGAAAATCGAAGCCCTTTTAAATGTGGATATTACAAAGTTTTCAGTCCGCAATGAACTGGCACTGGGGCTGTTGGTTGCTAAATTAAGGAAGTTTTCAAAATAAATAAAGTAAATCCGGACTTTGTGCTAAGGCACAAAAAGGTTTAGGCTTTAAACTATTGTATTTGGCGGTAAAAAATGTAAAATAAAATCATCAGTTAGATAACAGAAATGACAAAGGCGTCAGAAACTCCAAATGGAGAATCTGGCGCCTTGTTGTTTTTTTCTGCATAACAGAAATTATTTTTTCAGGAGGACAAACAAATGGGAAATTTAACAGGAAAAGAAGTAGCACAGATGCACAAGGATTATGTAATGCAGTCATGGTCAAAATCTGGTGTAGATGCATTACCGGTTGAAAAGGCAAAGGGAATTTATTTCTGGGATTATGATGGAAAGAAATATGCAGATATGGCTTCCCTTTTAGTCTGCTCAAATCTTGGACATGAACTTCCGGAAATTGTTGAAGCAATTAAGGAACAGGCAGATAAGATGTGCTTTATGGCACCGGCGTATGCTTCAGAGCCAAAGAGCAAGCTTGCAAAGATGTTAGTTGAAGCTGCCGGAGCAGATCATTTTAAGAGAGTATTCTTTACAAACGGCGGTGCCGAATCAAATGAAAATGCAATTAAAATGGCACGTATGGTAACAGGAAGAACAAAAGTATTCTCATGCTATAGAAGCTATCATGGCGCAACACTCGGTGCTTCCAATGCTTCCGGTGACTGGAGAAGATTTGCCGCAGAAATCGGCGGCGCAAACGGATTTGTAAAATTCATGAATCCGCAGATGTACAGAGACGGTTATACATACGGTGTTGATGATGAAGCCGTTACAAAGAAAGCACTTGCAGATCTGGATTTGCAGTTAAGATATGAAGGCCCGCAGAATGTAGCCGCAATCCTGATGGAATCTATTGTCGGTGCAAACGGTGTGATTTTACCACCAAAGGGTTATATGGAAGGTGTCAGAAAGCTTTGTGACAAGTATGGCATTTTAATGATTTGCGATGAGGTTATGGCAGGCTTCTTTAGAACCGGTAAGTGGTTTGCATGGCAGAACTTCGATTTCGTACCGGATATGATTACATTTGCAAAAGGTGTTACCTGCGGCTATGTACAGCTCGGCGGCGTTATTGTAAATAAAAAGGTTGCAGATTATTTTGAAGAAAATGTATTACAGTGTGGTCTTACTTATTCAGGACATACACTTGCCTGTGCCGCCGGTGTTGCAGCACTGACTTATTACAAGGAACACAACATTGAACAGCATGTAGCCGAAATGCATGAAATCGTTGCACCGTTTATGCAGAAGATGGTAGAAAAGCATAAGTGTGTCGGTGAAGCAAGATGTATCGGATTATTCGGCGCGCTCGAAATGGTTAAGAATAAGGAAACAAGAGAACCGTTACAGGAGTATGGTGTTCCGGGAACAGCAATGCCTTGGATTTTCGCAGAGTTAAAGAAAAGAGGATTTGCAACCTTCGGACGTGAGAATTTCATCGAAGTATGCCCGCCGCTGATTATTACAAAGGAAGAATTAGAAGAATACCTTCCAATTCTGGATGAAGTATTAACAATGGCAGATGAAAAGTTTTGTGATTAATAAAAAGCCGTAAATTATACGGCGGAATCGAGGTTAATATGAATTGGGATTATTTACAGCCGGTTAAAATCCGGTTCGGCAAGGGCAGAGTGTCCGAAGTAAAAGATTTAGCAAAGGAAATGGGAATTAAAAACGGCTTACTGGTTGCAGACCCATTCTTCTTTACAAACGGTCTGGCAGAGCGCATTGTAAAGGAAAGCGAAGGAGCGATTATCGCTTCCTTCGGGGATTTATCCCCAAACCCGGATGTTACAGAGGTTGATGCCTGTGCGGCAATTATCCGTGAAAAGGAAATCGGCTTTGTTGTAGCACTTGGCGGCGGCAGTTCCATGGACTGTGCAAAGGCAGCAGCAAGTATTGCATTAACGGACGATTCTATTAGAAAATATCATGGAACAGGTGTTGCCATGCCACAGGAACATCTGCCGTTAATTGCAGTGCCGACAACAGCAGGAACGGGCAGTGAAGTAACATGCGTATCTGTACTGACAGATCACGCCAATGGAAAGAAATCCCCGATTGTATCGGACGGATTTTTCCCAAGCTATGCGATTATCGACCCGGAATTAACATACACCATGCCGCCGAAGGTTACGGCAGGAACAGGAATTGATGTGTTATCCCATGCATTAGAGGGCTTTTGGAGCAAGGGACACCAGCCAATCTGTGATGCGTGTGCCCTTCATGCGGCAGAACTGGTATTTCAGTATCTGTATAAGGTATATTTAGACCCGGCAGACGAGGAAGCAAGAGAGAAAATGTGTGAAGCCTCATTAATTGCAGGACTTGCATTTACCCTGCCAAAGACAACCTCTTCCCATGCCTGCTCATTTCCGCTGACGAATATCCACCACATTCCGCACGGAGAAGCCTGCGGCATGACACTGGATTACTTTGCAAGAATCAATGCAAAGGGTGCAGACGGTGCAAGAATTGATGAATTTGCAAGAAAATTGGGATTTAAGGATACAGAGGAAATGGCAGATGCCATCCATGAATTAAAGGCAAAGATGGGACTGCGCAATGATTTAAAGGATTTGCATTTAACAGAGGAACAGATTTCAGAGCTGGTACGAATCAGCAGACATCCAAACCTTTACAACAATCCGGTTGAAATTACCGATGAAATGTTAAGCGAAATGTATCATAAACTGGCATAAGGACAGTGCAAGAGAAAAGAGGTGACACCTATGTATAGTGTTGTTGTTGCGTTTGGACTGGCAAGCGTGATGCTGTGTATCGGCATGGCAATCCGCGCAAAAGTGAAATTCTTTCAGCATATGCTGATGCCGGTCAGTGTTATCGGCGGTATCTTAGGATTTATCCTGATGAATCTGGTACTGTCAAAATATCCGGTCGGCGGTGTAAGTGTAACGGATTTTAGTAATATTGTAGATGTATTTTTTGTGATGTCCTTTATTTCTATCGGACTGACAGGCAGTAAAAAGAAAAAGAATAAAAAAACAGAAGACGGCAAAAAGAAGAAAAGCAGCGGTCCGGTACGAGGTGCAATCGGTATGGCACTCATTTGGTGTATTTTGTATGCACTCCAGCCGCTTGTCGGTATTTTAATCGTATCCATTACAGGAAAAGCATTTCATATGGATTCGATGTATGGCATTTTAGTTCCGTTTGCATTCTGTCAGGGACCGGGACAGGCATCTACCTACGGCAGACTTTTTGAATATACCTATGGATTTGACAAGGCAGAAATGGTAGCATTAACGTATGCAATCTTTGGTTTCCTCTCTGCATTTTTAATCGGAGTACCGTTTGCAAGATACGGATTAAAGAAAGGGCTTGCAAGAAATAAAAGTAAGATTAATGAAGCTGTTGAACGGGGATATTTTGTACCGGAGGAACAAAGAGAGCCACTTGGTAAATCGACTTTCCACAGTGCCAATATTGAAACAGCGGCAGCCCATTTTGCCATTATGGGTGTCTGCTACCTGCTTGCACTCGTTCTTGCGAAGCTGGTAAACTTCATTCCGGCGCTTGGTTCAACGTTTAGTGCCATGTTGTTTATGTGGGGCATGTTTGCAGCCTATATTGTAAAAGCTGTGATGAGAAAGTTAAACATTGAATATCTGATTAACAATGCATTCCAGAGCAGAATTACAGGATTTCTTTCTGATTATTTGGTTGTATGTGCTTTTATGGCAATTCAGGTAGGCATCATTGGAAACTGGATTGTTCCGATTTTACTTGTCAGTGTTGCAAGTGGTATTGTTACGTTTTTCATCTGCCTGTTCTTTGGAGAGCGTCTTGGCAGTGACCACGATTTTGAGCGGGTGCTGGGTGTATTCGGTACAAGCACCGGTACAACACCAAGCGGTGTATCACTGCTCCGTATGGTTGACCCGAAGTTACAGACATCAACCGGTGCGGAACTGGGTATGATGAATATGGCAATGATTTTTTCAACACCAACCATGCTGTTTATCACATTTGCGGGGCTTAAAATGATTTCGCTTCCGATTGCGTGCGGCGGTATGTTCCTGACAATATTTATTTATATCATTTTGTTAAAGGTGTTTGGTGTATTAAGAAAGCCGACCTTTACCGTAGCAAAAGGCAGAATTTCAGATGGTGTGGAAAGTGGCGAAGAGATTCCGTTCTTACGCGGGTATCTGCATGATACGGTAGATGTAACCGATACGGCGGCAGTTGAATCGATGATTCATAACAGTTGGAATTAAAGTTTACAGAAAACTGGAGGAAAATGATATGAAGATGATATATGCGATTGTAAGACCAGAAAAGGTTTATGAAGTGAATAAAGCGCTTGCCGATGCCGGATACGGTGCATCGACCAAGTGGAGTGTTGCAGGACGCGGTAAACAGCATGGAATTCAGGTAGGCGAACTTGTTTATGATGAAATGTCTAAAAATATGCTGATGATTGTATGTGATGATGACGATAAAAATGAAATTATTGATATTATCATGGATACGGCACAGACCGGTGAATCCGGCAACTCCGGCGATGGACGAATCTTTGTCCTGCCGGTTGAGGAGTCTTATACAATTTCTTCACAGAGTAAAGATGATTAATGTAAAAAATCAGAGTGTGTAAAGGAGGCAGGCATGAAAACGATTTATTATGACGGTGATATTATTACGATGACGGGGGCAAAGGATTCCTGTGAAGCACTTGTCACGGAAGATAAAAAAATTCTGTATACCGGTACATTAAAACAGGCGCGGGCGCTTTACGGAAATGAGGCACAGGAGCGGGATTTAAAGGGTCATACGCTTATGCCTGCCTTTATTGATGCGCACAGTCACTTCGCACAGACGGCACAGAGCATAAAGATGTGTGATTTGTCGGATACGGAAAGCTTTGAGGATATTGTCACGGCATTGAAAAACTATCTGGAAAAAAATCAGATTGACGAAAACGGCATGATTTTTGCAACCGGTTACGACCATAATTTTCTTGCGGAACAGAAACACCCGGATAAGACGGTTTTGGACAAAGTATCCAAAACTGTGCCAATCTACATTTCCCACGCCTCCGGTCATATGGGAGCTGCCAATTCGGCGCTGCTAAAGCTTGCGGGAATTACGACAGAAACCAAAGACCCGGAGGGCGGAAGATTCGGCAGGGATAAAAGCGGAGAGCCGGACGGCTATGTAGAGGAAACGCCTGCACTGATGCAGGTGCTTGCTGCAGCCATGCCGCGCATGAAAATGGATATGGTAAAACAGATGAAAGCGGCGCAGCAGCTTTATTTAAAATACGGTATTACAACCGTTCAGGAAGGTGCGGCAATGGCACAGACCATGCAGGGGTTGACGGCATTTGCAGCATCGGGCGGTTTGGAACTGGACGTTGTGGCATACATTTTAAAGGAAGATTATGAAAAGACGGTCAAAGAATATGCAGATTACAACGGAAAATATAAAAACCGTGTTAAAATCGGCGGTGTTAAAGTGATTTTAGACGGTTCGCCACAGGGCAAATCTGCATGGCTTAGTAAACCGTATGAAGGGGAGGAAAACTACTGTGGTTATCCGACCCATGACGATGCCTATGTTACAAAAGCGGCAAAGGATGCAGTACGCGGCGGGTATCAGATTCTTGCACACTGTAACGGCGATGCGGCATCGGAACAGTTTATACAGAGTTATCAGGCGGCACTAAAAGAAACGGGTACGGCAGACGGCGATTACCGTCCGGTCATGATACACTGCCAGACCGTAAGGGATGACCAGCTTGACCGCATGGCGCAGCTAAAAATGATTCCTTCTATATTTATAGGACATACGTATTACTGGGGCGATATTCATTTAAAGAACTTAGGTGTGGTACGCGGGGCAAGAATCAGCCCGGTAAAATCCGCCTTAGAGCGCGGACTGATTTATAACTTTCATCAGGATACACCGGTTACAAAGCCGGATATGCTTCATTCAGTGTGGTGTGCTGTCAACCGTGTGACAAGAAAAGGACAGCCAATCGGTCAGGAACAGTGCATTAACGTCTATGAAGCCTTACAGGCAGTGACAATCAATGCTGCTTATGCGTATAAGGAGGAAGATCAAAAAGGCACATTAGAAGCAGGAAAAATGGCAGATATGGTGATTTTAGATGCCAATCCGCTCAAGGCCGATAAAAAATGTATTAAAGACATTGTGGTACTTGAAACGATAAAAGAAGGAAAAACCGTATATAAAAATTAAAAAATAGAAACCGGAAAGGAACTTACCTCGTATATATAAATGTGAGGGAAGTTCCTTTCCGGTTTTGCTTTATTTGACAATAGGATATCTGCATTGCAGATGATTTTTCGTCCCGGGGCAGTTAGTTTTTTATAAGCTGCTTTGGGACGTTTGTGTTGTACCGGAAGTGGAACTGGTAACGTGGATCCGGCATAGTCTGTCGTAAAATAAATCCCGGTTTTTGCCAATAAAGCAGTAACAAAAATTAAAAATAAAAAAGATGACGAATGCAATCAGCGATGAAGCACCACACACTAAAAGCATTTCTGTTCTTTTGGATGGCCCGGCGGACAGTGCAGAATACATCAGCAAAATGTAATACGGGGACGGAATCAGCAGAAGATGTAAAATTCCTTCCCGCAGTAACAGCAGTAAAACTGGTACATGTGCCGCAGCGTGCTTTTTCGTATTTTTCTTTCCGATGCGTTCAAGACGGATACTGACTAAAAATTTACCAAAGGTTGTTCCGTGAAATAAAACGGCACAGACCGTAAAGTAGCAGAACGCAAAAAGCGGAATTAAAAACAGCCGTATGGAATGGGAAAAAGACTGTAAAACGTCAGTAAACTTCCACACAAAAAAATACACACCTAAAATAATTGCGTAATCGGCAAGCAGACCAAACAGGCGGCGGAAAGACGAAACTTCACTGCCGCGGCGGTATGCCGTTTCGTCAAGCCTTTTGCGGCTTGGCAGGAAAAACAAAAGTGCGGGCGTTATCCAGAAGCCAATCATGCCGCCTAAGGTATTGCAGATTAAGTCGTCTACTTCAAAGAAGCGGTACGGATAGGGATAAATGCCGTAAAGACCGCTTAACTGTGTACATTCAAAAAACAGGCTGTATAAAAAAGAAAGCAGTAAAACCTGATACCATTTGCGGTTAAAGTAATACCGCAGATATACGCCAAACGGCAGCAGTAACAGGATATTAAAGACAATCTGTAAAAAGTCGGGGTTCGTAAACGTATCCTTATAGGTTGAGAAGTCAGTAAGGATAAAAGAACACCCGCCCAGCCAGCGCCGCACGGCATCAAACGGTGTCAGAAGCATCGTGGCACTTTGCGGAGTAACCGAGTCAATTGCCGGAAGCGGCAGAATCGTCATAAAATAAGAAGTCATCATATAAAAAATAAATGTGTATACAATCCCGGTACGCAGTATCAGGATTGAACCGTACTTATGGTACTGCCGGATAATATAAGGCAGGGTAAACAGGGCAGCCAGTACCGGGAAGACGTAGCAGGCTGTCAGAATCGGTTTTAAATAAATACTCATCGTTTCGCACTCCATTTATATTGTCATTTGCAATGCCTTTATGATAGCATCCGGCGGACATATATGCAAGCCGCACACAAAATCGGCAGAAAATACAGAATCAAGGACTGTAGTTGTGTAGTTCACAAATACCGGCAGGTATGGTATGATAAATATAATTGTGCATAAAAATGCAGTAAAATACAGAGGAACGGAGAAAGAAATGAAACCAATTTCAGAATATTTAAAAGAAAATTATTTAATCTGTGATGGTGCGTTTGGCACGTACTATGCAGAAAAATATAATACCAAAGAGCTGCCGGAGCTTGCTAATCTGTCTGCGCCGGAACGGGTACGGGAAATCCATGAGGAATACGTATCTGCCGGAGCAAAGCTGATCCGTACCAATACCTTTGCGGCACATCCGGACTTATTAAACTGTGGGCAGGGACTTCTTGCAGAAAATGTAAAAAGTGCATGCCGTCTTGCAAAAGAAGCCGCAGACGGAAAGGCATATGTGGCGGGTGATATCGGACCGGTACCGGCAGAAGCTGCATTTGATACGGAAGCCGCCGAAAAACACTATCTTTTCTTAGCAAAATTATTTGCGGAGAGTGGAGTGGATGCCATTGTATTTGAAACCTTTTCAGAGCTGGAAACGATTCTTCCGGTAATCCGTTATATAAAGGAAGAAACACCGCTTTTTGTGATTGTACAGTTTGCAGTCAGCCAGTATGGCTACAGCAGTGCAGGGCTGAGTATGCACCGCCTGTTTGAAGAAGCGCAGAAAAGCCCTGCAGATGCTTATGGCTTAAACTGTGGTATCGGACCGGGGCATATGGCGACCTTATTCCAGAATATAAAATTCCGGACAGATAAATATATCACGGCACTGCCCAATGCCGGTTATCCCCACAATATCAGCAACCGTATGGTATTCTCTGCTGATAACGGCAGTTATTTTGCAGAACGTGTCTGCGATATTATGCAGGTACGTGCAGATATTGCTGGCGGCTGCTGTGGTACGACACCGGAGCATATCCGCCGACTGAGTGCCAAAACAGCCGGTATGACGAAAACGGCACGCAGGGCAGAACAGAAAATCTGCGAAAATGAAAAGCCGGTACAGAATAACGCTTTTTATAGGAAGAAAGAGAGAACGGGAAAGAAACTCATTGCCGTCGAGCTTGCACCGCCGCTTGGCAGTGACGATAAAAAGCTGATGGAAGCCGCACACGCGTTAAGAAAGAGCGATGTTGATGTGCTGACCTTCCCGGATTCGCCTTCTGGAAGAACGCGTGTGGACTCGATTCTGATGGCGGAAAAGGTATCTAAAGAAACGGGTATGTGTGTCATGCCGCATTTATGCTGCCGCGATAAAAATGCTATTGCCATGCGCTCCCAGCTTTTAGGTGCACATATCAATGGTATCAATAATTTTCTCGTGGTAACGGGCGATCCGGTTCCGGCGGTAGCCAGACAAACCGTAAAAGCTGTATTTAATTTTAATTCAATTGGATTAATGAATATCATTCATGATATGAATACCGAACAGTTTGCGGATTCCCCGGTGGTGTTCGGTGGTGCGATTAACCAGAACCGCCGCAACTTAAATGTTGAAATTGACCGTATCCGTAAAAAAATGGAAATGGGTGCGGACTTCTTTTTCACCCAGCCGGTATTTACCGAAAAAGGCGTAAACCTTTTAAGACAGATTAAAGAAGAAACCGGAGCGCGGATTTTATGCGGCGTTATGCCGTTTGTCAGCAGAAGAAATGCCGTCTTTATGAAAAATGAAATGACTGGTATTGAAGTCGATGAGCAGATTATTGCACGGTATCCGGAAAATGCTACAAAGGAAGAAGGAGAAGCTGTCGGCATTGAAATCGCAAGGGAAGTTATGGCACAGACTGCGGATTTTGTGGACGGATATTACTTCTCATTTCCGTTTAACAGAGTATATCTGCTGGAAAAAATATTACAATTATAAAATTTATTAACAAAATCTAAATTGGGCGTAAAACAACATAACATATAAAAAATGTATTGCACAATACACATATAATATACAGGATGCACAAAAACAATCTTTTTGGGAAATTTTCAAAATGTGACGTTTTTGTGCATTTTGCATAAAAAAAGCAATGTATCAAAATCAAAACACAAAAATTTCACTTTGATGCATAAAATGTATGTTAAAAATTATACAAAAAAGGAAAGAAACGGCAAATGCTTTATGGATTTTTTATCCTATTTTTCCGAACACAAAAAAAACATCTTTTTAAATTGAAAAATTGACAATAGGGAATATAATGATTTATAGAAAAATAAAGCAAACCTACCTATTATAAAAGGGTGCTGGAAAGGAAGTGATATTACGGACGATTTAGTGAACAGTCTTTTAGAGGAATTGAACTGCGAAACAGTCTTTACCATTCCGGTATTTGGCGGGATTGGTGTTTCCGAAGCAGTGGTAGTCACATGGATTATCATGGCGGTACTGGTTGTTTTATGCCTGTGCTTAGTCAGAAACTTAAAAGTGGAAAATCCCGGAAAGAAACAGCTGATGTTGGAAACAGCCGTTTCAGGACTTTACAATTTCTTTGAAGAGATTGTGGGAGAGAAGGGTCGCAGATACATTCCCTATCTTTCCACAGTGGCAATCTATATCGGAATTGCCAATTTAATCGGGTTGTTTGGTTTCAAACCGCCTACGAAAGCATTAAACGTTACTGCAGCACTGGCAGTTATGAGCATTATTCTTGTTGAGTATTCAGGAATTCATGCAAAGGGTGTGAAAGGCTGGGTAAAGAGCTTTGTAGAGCCGTCCCCGATTATTGCTCCCATCAATGTGATGGAATTATTCATCAAACCGTTGTCTTTATGTATGCGACTTTTCGGTAATGTGCTAGGAGCATTTGTTATTATGGAACTGTTAAAAATAGTAGTGCCGCTTTTTGTGCCGGTGGTATTCAGCTGTTACTTTGATATTTTTGACGGTTTAATACAGGCCTATGTATTTGTTTTCTTAACGGGCATGTATATTGAAGAAGCTGTGGAAGAAGCTTAAAAATTGAAAAATTTAAAAATGAATGAAGAAAAAAGGAGATTAAAATTATGTCAGCATTATTAGCAATTGGAGCAGGTGTAGCAGTTATTACAGGTATCGGTGCAGGTCTTGGTATCGGTCATGCAACAGGTAAGGCAGTAGATGCGATTGCAAGACAGCCGGAAGCAGATAAGAAAATCAGAAGTACTTTGTTAATTGGTGCCGCTCTTGCCGAAGCAACAGCCGTATATGGTTTCGTAATTGGTCTTTTGATCATTATCCTGTTAAAGTAATACATAAACTAAAGGAAAGGTGAGGTTATACAAGATGTTAAGAGTAGATATCAATCTTGTTTTTACAATCATCAATCTGCTGGTTTTATATCTTTTAATGAAGAAATTCCTTTTCGGTCCGGTTGTAGCCGTTATGGAAAAGAGAAAAGCCATGATAGAAGAACAGTTTGCAAACGCGGCAGCTGCTGAAAAAAATGCAAATGAATTAAAAAGTCAGTATGAGGATACCTTAAAAACGGCAAATGCCGATGCTGATAACATTATTCAGGAAGCTAAGACAACAGCAAAAACCGAATATGACCGGATTGTATCCGATGCAAACAGTCAGGCTGGTAAGATTATAGAAAATGCAGAGAAGACGGTAGTGTCGCAGCGTGAAAAAACATTGCGCGGGCTGGAATCACAGATTGCTGGTCTTGCAATTGATACAGCGGCGAAAGTCATTGGTGAGCAGGCAGGCAGTCTTGACAATGCGAAACTGTATGACGAATTTTTAAATAAAGCAGGTGATGCCCATGACACAGATATCAATTAATTATGCAATTGTTTTATATCAATTGGGCGTTTCAAAGGAAGATATCCGGTACAGTAAGGAATTGTTTGAAGCAGCAGATGCGCTTTATGAAAGCCTTGCAAGTCCGGTTGTGACACTGCATGAAAAGTATGTGGTAATTGACAGACTCTTTCCAGAAAGCATGCGCGCATTTTTCAAGGTACTGTGCAGAAATCAGAGTGTTTCACTCATTGATGAAATTTTCCAGGCATACCGCGATTATGCAGACGAACAGGAAAATGTTCTGCGTGCAAAGCTGTTCTATGTGGAAAAACCACAGGAAAAGCAGGTTGAGGGATTGACAGCTTATCTGTCAAAGCGTTTTCATAAAAATAAAGTGGTTTTTGAATATATCCATGAACCGGAACTGCTCGCAGGTTTTGTGATTGAAGCAGGCGGCATCCGGATTGATGAAAGCGTAGCAGGAAAATTAACAAGAATGAAACAGAAATTAGTAAAGAGGTGATATTTTGAGTTCCATTAGTTCAGAGGAAATTATCTCGATTTTAAAGAGTGAAATCGAAAATTTCGATAGTGAAGCGACAGATAAAGAAACAGGAACTGTAATATGGGTCGGTGACGGTATCGCAACCGTTTACGGCATTGAACATGCTATGTACGGTGAAATCGTGGTATTTGACAACGGCGTAAAGGGTATGGTTCAGGATATCAAGAGAACCGAAATCGGATGTATTCTTTTTGGTAAAGATACCGGTATCCGTGAAGGCACACGTGTTGTAAGAACCGGCAAGAAAGCCGGTATTCCGGTAGGTGATGCATTTGTCGGAAGAATCATTGATGCGTTAGGTGCACCGATTGACGGACAGGGTGAGATTGAAAGCACAGAGTACCGTCCAATCGAACAAGATGCCCCGGGTATCGTAGACAGAAAGTCTGTCAGCGAGCCAATGGAAACCGGTATTCTTGCCATTGACTCTATGTTTCCAATCGGACGCGGACAAAGAGAGTTAATTATCGGTGACAGACAGACCGGTAAGACAGCCATTGCCATTGATACCATTTTAAATCAGAAGGGCAAGGACGTTATCTGTATCTATGTTGCAATCGGTCAGAAGGCTTCTACCGTTGCAAAGATTGTAAATACATTAAAGAAATATGATGCGATGGATTATTCTATCGTACTTTCCGCAACAGCCAGTGACCCGGCTCCGTTACAGTATATTGCACCGTATTCCGGTACGGCGCTTGCAGAATACTTTATGCACAAGGGCAAGGATGTACTGATTGTTTATGATGATTTATCAAAGCATGCGGTTGCATACAGAGCATTATCCTTGTTACTTGAGCGTTCTCCGGGACGTGAAGCTTATCCGGGTGATGTATTCTATTTACATTCAAGACTGCTTGAGCGTTCCAGCCGTTTAAGCGATGCACTCGGCGGCGGTTCGATTACGGCACTTCCGATTATTGAAACACAGGCAGGCGATGTATCTGCATACATTCCGACGAATGTTATTTCAATTACAGACGGACAGATTTTCCTTGAGAGCAACTTGTTCTTCTCAGGTATGCGTCCGGCGGTCAATGTCGGTCTTTCCGTATCCCGTGTAGGTGGTGCGGCACAGACAAAGGCAATGAAAAAGGCTTCCGGAAGTATCCGTATTGACTTGGCGCAGTTTAGGGAAATGGAAGTGTTCACACAGTTCAGCTCAGACCTTGATGCGGCAACAAAGGAGCAGTTACAGTATGGTAATTCCCTGATGGAAATGTTAAAGCAGCCGTTGTACAGACCGCTCAGCCAGTCAGAACAGGTTGTATCCTTATGCTGTGCGACCCATAAAGTCATGATGGATATTGAAAAGAGTAAGATTAAGCAGTTCCAGATGGATTTGTTAGAGCATTTTAATACCAGACAGACCGCAATTATGGAAACAATTGAACGCGATAAGGTTCTGACAGATGAACTGACACAGCAGATTCTTGATGCGGCAAATGCATTTAAGGCAAGCTACAAAGCATCATAAGGAGAGGTGAGGACATGGCGAATGCAAGGGAAATTCTGGATCGGATGAAAAGTATCCAGGATACAATGAAAATTACCAATGCTATGTATATGATATCCTCCTCTAAGCTGAAAAAGGCAAAGGCAAGTCTGGATGAAACAGAGCCGTACTTTTACTCTATGCAGATGGCAATCGGACGAATTTTAAGACATGTTCCGGATATGAAAAGCGAGTTTTTTAACCAGCGTCCGGAAATTAAGCCGGAAGACCGGAAAGTCGGCTACATTGTTGTAACGGCGGATAAAGGTCTTGCAGGTTCATACAACCACAATATTTTTAAAGATGTGGAAGAATGTCTGAAAAACAACAGCCATGCCAAGCTGTTTGTAGTCGGTGAAATGGGACGGCATTATTTTGAGAAAAAAGGACTTGAAATTGCACATCAGTTTCACTACACTGCGCAAAATCCTTCTGTCAGCAGAGCGCGTAATATTACAGAAAAGATTCTGGAAGAATATCTGAATAAAGAACTGGATGAAGTTGTTATCATTTACACTAAAATGTTAAACGGTGTACAGACGGAAACAGAAACAAGACATCTGCTGCCGCTTGAAAAAGAACATTTCAACAAGAATGTTCCGGTTGGTGTACAGATGGAACAGCTCGCAATGGTACCGTCAGCAGAAGCACTGATGGAAAATATTATTCCGATTTATATTCAGGGCTTTGTATATGGTGCGCTGGTTGAGTCTTATGCAAGTGAGCATAATTTGAGAATGCTTGCGATGCAGTCTGCAACAGACAGTGCCAGTGCAATGTTAAATGACCTGTCCATCCAGTACAACCGGGTAAGACAGGCAGCGATTACGCAGGAAATTACAGAGGTTGTCAGCGGTGCAAAGGCGCAGAAGAGAAAGAAAAAGCGTTAGGAGAGGAGAAGTTCATACAATGAATAAAGGTAAAATTGTACAGGTCATGGGACCTGTCGTGGACGTAGAATTTGAAAATAACGACCTCCCGTATATCAAAGATGCACTCGAAGTAGATAATAATGGTAAAAAGTGTATTATGGAGGTTGCCCAGCACATCGGTAATAATACCGTGCGTTGTATCATGCTTTCCTCCAGTGAAGGTTTATGCAGGGATATGGAGGTTGTGGCTACAGGCTCCGGTATTAAAGTGCCTGTCGGCGACAAGACATTAGGAAGACTGTTCAACGTAGTCGGTGAAACCATCGATGGCGGAGAAAGCCTTGAAAATGAAAATCACTGGGTCATTCACAGAGACCCGCCTACATTTGAAGACCAGAGTCCGGTTGTCGAGGTGCTTGAAACCGGTATCAAGGTTATTGATTTATTAGCACCTTACGCAAAGGGTGGTAAAATCGGTCTGTTCGGTGGTGCCGGTGTCGGTAAAACCGTACTGATTCAGGAATTAATCCGTAATATTGCAACAGAGCATGGCGGATATTCCATTTTCACCGGTGTTGGTGAACGTTCAAGAGAAGGTAACGATTTATGGTCTGAAATGAAAGAATCGGGTGTACTTGAAAAAACCGCACTGGTGTTCGGACAGATGAATGAGCCACCTGGAGCAAGAATGAGAGTTGCGGAAACAGGTCTTACCATGGCTGAATATTTCCGTGATGAAAAGCATCAGAACGTATTGTTATTTATTGATAACATTTTCCGTTTTGTACAGGCAGGTTCAGAAGTTTCCGCACTGCTTGGACGTATGCCTTCAGCCGTAGGTTATCAGCCGACACTGGCTACCGATGTCGGTGAATTACAGGAACGTATCGCTTCTACAAAGAACGGTTCTGTTACATCTGTACAGGCTGTCTATGTGCCTGCCGATGACTTAACCGACCCGGCCCCGGCAACAACGTTTGCCCATCTGGATGCCACCACCGTTCTTTCACGTAAGATTGTAGAACAGGGTATCTACCCGGCAGTTGACCCGCTTGAATCTTCATCAAGAATTCTTGAAGCGGATGTAGTCGGTGAAGAACACTATCAGACTGCAAGACGTGTGCAGGAAATCTTACAGAAGTACAAGGAATTACAGGATATCATTGCAATCCTCGGTATGGAAGAACTTTCAGATGAAGATAAGCTGACAGTTTACAGGGCAAGAAAGGTTCAGAAGTTCCTTTCACAGCCGTTCTTCGTAGCCGAAAACTTTACCGGTGTAAAGGGTAAATATGTACCGTTAAAGGAAACAATCAGAGGATTTAAGATGATTGTTGACGGTGAAATGGATGAATATCCGGAAAATGCATTTTTTAATGTAGGAACCATTGACGAAGTCATTGAAAAGGCGAAGGCTGAACAGGCTTAATGTCTTGTAAATGGAGGTTCGTGGAATGAATACATTTTTTTTAAAAGTCATTGCCAGTGATAAGGTTTTCTTCTCCGGCAAGGCAGAAATGGTCAATATTCCGACATTAGACGGTGAAAAAGTTTTTCTGGCTCACCATGAAAACATCGTTATTGCAATTGAAATGGGCGATTTAAAGTTCCGTACCGAAGACGGTGAAACACATCATGCCGTTGTCGGCAAGGGATTTGCCCAGGTCATCAATAACCGTGTCACCGTACTGGTCGATTCGGCAGAACGTCCGGAAGATATTGATAAAATCAGGGCAGAGGAAGCGTTAGAGCGTGCCAAAGAGCAGATGCGCCAGAAGCAGAGTATTCAGGAATATTATCATTCCCAGGCTTCAATGGCAAGAGCGATGACACGTCTGAAACTCTCCAGCCGGTATTTAAAGTAATAAAAACAAAAGAACGTTTATACAGTGTCCGCATAAGAACAGGATATTGTATAGACGTTCTTTTTTTATTTTTGTTTTATAAAAATACTTTATAAAAATTGTTGAAAATTGTTGAAAATATGCAAAAAAAGATTTAATATATAAAATACAATTAAACAATTTATTCAAATTGGGAACGGAGGAAAAACGTATGAATCAATTTTCACATTTATTTGAACCAATCCGAATCGGAAAGCAGACAGTTAAAAATCGAATTTTTATGCCGCCGCTTTCAACGAATCTGGCAGATAAAGGATATGTTACGGATGCTTTGATAGAGCATTACTCGAATCGTGCCAAAGGCGGAGTTGGTCTGATTGTAACAGAGGTCACGACAGTCGAACCGACATATACATATCTGCCGGGGGATATGTCCATTTATGATGATTCTTATATTCCGGGATGGAAAAAACTGGTGGATGCCGTGCATCAATACGATACAAAGATTTTGTCACAGCTGTTTCATCCGGCATATATGGCATTTCCGCTGCCGGGTACGCCGCAGCTGATTGCACCGTCAAATGTCGGACCGTATTATGCAAAAGCGGCACCAAGAGCCGCAACGGTAGAAGAACTTCACGTAATCGTCAGACAGTTCGGTGAAGCGGCGCATCGTTTCCAGCAGGCAGGCGGTGACGGTGTTGAAATACAGTGCGCACATGCACACGGATTACTGGGCGGTTTTTTGACACCTCTTTACAATAAGCGGACAGATGAGTATGGTGGGGATATTAACGGAAGATTACGGCTTACGCTGGAGGTTATTGAAGAAGTACGGAAAATGTGCGGAGAAGATTTTATTATTGATGTACGTATTTCAGGAGATGAGTACAGCGATGGCGGACTAACGTTAAATGATATGATTTATGTGTCAAAACAGTTAGAAAAAGCCGGGGTTGATTTCATTCATGTATCAGGCGGCAATACCATTAAACGCGGCAGTTCCATGCCGGCACCGGGTACGGCACCGGCACCGCACGCTCATTCCAGCGAAGAAATCAAAAAGCATGTTCATATTCCGGTTGCCACGGTTGCGCGGATTAATGAACCGTGGATTGCGGAAGAACTGATTGCGAACGGAAAGACGGACATCTGTATGATCGGACGTCCGAATTTGTGCGACAGTGAATTTGCCAATAAGGCTTATGCGGGTAAAACAGAAGACATTCGTCCGTGTATCGGCTGCGGAAGATGTCTGACCGGCATTATGTTTGGTAAACCGATTTCGTGTACGGTAAATCCATCCGTAGAAACCAACGCAATTGAAGAAGCACCGGAAAAGAAAAAAGTGCTGGTTATCGGCGGCGGTCCGGCAGGCATGGAGGCGGCATACGTGGCAAAGAAACGCGGGCATGAAGTTGTGCTTTGTGAAAAATCTAACGAACTGGGCGGACTGCTTCGGATTGCTGCAGTGCCGATCAGTAAACAGGAATTGTGCAAGGTCATCAAATTTATGGCACACCGTCTGCAGAATGAAGGCATTGAGGTACGGATGAATTGTGAAGTAACACCGGAAATGCTTGAAACGGAATTCAAGGATTATGAGGTTGTCTGTTCAATCGGTGCAAAACCAAAGGAAATTGAAAGCTTTAAACAGTTTAAGCAGACAATGACGGCAGACGATATTTTAGCCGGAAGAACGTTCCCGGGAAGAAAAATAGTTATATTGGGCGGCGGCTCTGTCGGCTGTGAAACGGCAGATTATCTGGCACCGCTGATTAATGATTTATTCCCGGCAAACCGTGATGTAACCATTCTTGAAATGACACCGTCGCTGATGACAGGGGAAGGCGGTGCGGCAAAGAGCCAGCTTACACAGCGTTTAATGCGCAAAGGCGTAAAGATTGAATTAAACAGCCAGGTTACAAAAGTGGATGAAAATACAATCACTTATGTCAAAGAGGGTGTGGAACATCATATTGATGATGCGGATACGCTGGTATTTGCAGTAGGTTATACGCCGCTTAAAATGGAAAATGAACGGGTAAATTATATTGGGGACTGTGATAAAGTCGGCAATTTAAAGGATGCCATTGGTGCAGCTTATCAGCTTGCAAAGACATTATAAAACGGGAGGACACGCTTATGATCAAGAAATTATTAGAACCTGTAAAGGCAGGTCGTCTTACATTAAAAAACAGAATTATGTTTCCGCCATTGACGACAGGATATGAGGAAAGGGACGGTTCAATCGGAGAAAGAAGCCTGAATTTTTACGAGCGCCTTGCAAAGGGCGGAACCGGTTACATAGTAATCGGTGATGTGGCACCGGTCAGAACGGCATCGCCGACACCGAAACTTTATGATGACAGCCAGATTCCTGTATACAAAAAACTGGCAGATACGCTGCATCAGTATGATTGTAAAGTGGCATTGCAGATTTTTCACCCGGAATATGACGTGCCGGGTGTCGGGAAAATGATTATGCAGGCAGGCATGGCAAGACAGGCTGCGGCAAAAGCCCGGGAAGAAGGCGATGAACAGGAAGCCGCAAAACAGACACAGCTTGCAGAGCAGATTACTAAAGATGCATATGCCAAACTGCATCATGATATGCAGCATTTTGTCAGTGAAGCAACGGCTGCACAGCTAGAGGAAATCAAAACAGGCATTGCAGCATGTGCTAAAAGAGCTGAAAGTGCGGGAATTGATGCAATTGAAGTCCATGGTGACCGTCTGGTCGGCTCGCTGTGTTCAAAAGTTTTAAACCACAGAACAGATGAATATGGAGGCAGCTTTGAGAACCGCACCCGGTATGCACTGGAAGTTGTAAAAGCGATTAAAGAGGCTGCTCCGGATTTGATGATTGAATATAAATTGCCGATTATTACAAAAAATGCAGACGGTTCACTGCGGGGCAAGGGCGGACTTGAAGCCGAAGAAGGAGTGGCTTTTGCAAAACTGCTTGAAGAAGCCGGTGTTGATATGATTCAGGTGGCACAGGCAAACCATACCGGTAATATGGGGGATACCATTCCGCCAATGGGTGATGTTGATTACAACTGGACACTGCCGGCAGCCAGAGCCGTGAAAAAGGCAGTATCGGTTCCGGTTGCAACAGTCGGACGGGTTATCAGTCTGGAAGCAGGCGAAAAGATTCTTGAAGATCAGGATGCCGATATTGTTGCATATGGACGCTCCATGCTTGCAGATCCGGATATTGCAAATAAAGCAGCATCAGGAGAATGTATCCGTGAATGTCTGAATTGTAATAAAGGCTGTGTGGATGCCATTCAGGGACGCAGATATATTTCGTGTGTGTTAAATGCCGAAAATGGTAACGAAGGCACAGTATTTATAAAACCGGCAGAAAAGATAAAAAATATTGCAGTCGTCGGAGCCGGTATTGCAGGACTGGAAGCAGCCAGAGTTGCTGCCAAACGTGGACATCATGTTACCGTTTATGAAAAATCCGATAAAATCGGCGGTCAGATTCATCTTGCAGCAGTACCGCCGCGCAAGAGTGAAATTTTAAGAGCGGTTACATATTATGAAAAAATTCTGCCACAGCTGAATGTAAATATAAAACTGAATACAGAAGCAGAGGCGGAAGAACTTAATCAATATGATGCCGTAATTCTTGCAGTCGGCGCACATAATATGGCATTGCCGATGCCGGTTGAAAACAGTAATGTCGTTTCTGCGTGGGAAGTATTGGCTGGAAAAGAAGTTCAGGGCAGCTGTGTAGTTCTCGGTGGCGGACTGGTCGGAACGGAAACCGCGGAATATCTGGCACAGAAGGGAGTAAAGGTCAGCATTGTGGAAATGATGGATAAAATTGCAGCAGGCGAATCCTCAACCGTGATGCCGCTGATAGTAAAAGATTTTGAAAAACATGAAGTGGCGCAGTATATCCAGACAAAGGTTGTATCCATAAAAAATAATGTGATTGAAGCCGTTCATACACCGGATGAAGCGCCGGTAGAACTTAAAGCTGATACAATTGTAAATGCACTGGGGTCTAAAAAGAATATATTTGACGATACAAAGCTTACCGTACCGTTTACATATGTGGGAGACTGCAGTGGTGAAAAAACGGCAGATATTGCATCAGCAATCAGAACAGGATATCATGCAGCCAATGAGCTTTAAATAATAAAAAGTGCGGCGGGCTTGGGAGGCCCGCCGCTATTATAGGGGAAAGTTTTTTACAAATGAAGAAGATATAATAGCGGGAAAGCTGTTATATTGATAGACTTCTTCATCTGTATGAAAATATGAAAAAGTGTATGAAAAAAGCTTATTGCCTTTCAACGATTATTATAATACGGGACAAATGTGTCTAAAAAAAGTCCAAATTATAAATTAACCGTGTATTTTTGTAAACGAAGAATAAATTGATTCGAAATATTTTGAGCCTTTTGTCCTATGGAAAGTTTATGGAAGATTTTTTATAATGAAAGTAATGAAATCGTGAATAACAGAATAGAATAATGACTGTGTTTATGGCGGCTTGTAGTGCTTTGTAAATGTTTAAGGTGAAAAATACTTGGAAATGGGGATTTTTGTATGGACGAAGAAAAAGTACGCTATTTTATCGAGGCAGAACGTAAAAAAGGCACATCGACAGAAGAATTGATTTTTATTTTATATGACAATGGGGTGCCGGTTTATGAAATATCCAATTTTTTAGATGTGTCAATCCGGCATGTAGAAGAAGTCTTAAGTGATGACTAATCCATCGGCAGATTCATTTTTGTACAATAATCTGTGGGAAGTACACGCACTTTTCATAATTATTTAGCATAATATTCATAGATTTACCAATCCGGTTGTGGTATACTGTACTATAATGAAGGTAAACGGAAAGGCAGGGATATTTATGGAAGTTTATGAGTTACCGATTACCCCGGAAGAATCAAAGAATTATCACAGTTTTTTTTATAAATTAAAGGCGTTGACCCTTAGGGAATGGATGAGGTCGTATATTACGGCAGTAATTTATGCTGTCGTACTCTGCGGTGTGATATATTTTATCTCGGATACGCTTTTTATCCGTTTTTGGTTTGATACACCGCTGGCGGGAAAGGGTGTGCTGTTCTTTTTCATTTTTATTCTGGCGGCAGCACAGCGTTCCAGAAATATACAGCTGCGAAAAATGCTTCAAAAGTATTTCATTAATAATATGCCGCAGGAATTTTTAGCAGGCGGAATCCAGTTAAAAAAGATTCGCGTGCAAAAAGACAGACTTGTGGTATACTATAAAAGATTTCGGGCAGATGATTATAAAGAACTGTAATAAAGGATAACAAAACAGGCTTGCCGCAGAGATTGTGGCAGGCCTTTTTATTTACACAATAACAACAGACAATGGAGGTTTTATGAGTATTTTAAATGTGGAGCATTTATCACACGGATTTGGTGACAGAGCGATTTTTACCGATGTATCTTTCCGCCTGTTAAAGGGAGAGCATATCGGACTTGTCGGTGCAAACGGCGAGGGAAAATCAACATTTATGAATATTATCACAGGGTCGCTGATGCCTGATGAAGGGAAAATAGAGTGGGCAAAAAATGTACGTGTCGGCTATTTAGACCAGCATGCCGTACTGGAAAAAGGAATGACAATCGGCTCGGTGCTGGCTTCGGCATTTGATTTTTTATATCAGCAGGAAGAACGCATGAATGAAATCTGTGCAAAAATGGGCGATGCGGACGAAGCACAAATGGAACAGTACATGGAAGAACTTGGCGTGATTCAGGATATGCTGACAATGCACGATTTTTATATGATTGATGCAAAGGTAGAGGAAGTCGCAAGGGCGCTCGGGCTTCTCGATCTGGGACTGGACCGCGATGTCTGTGAATTAAGCGGCGGACAGCGTACAAAAGTCTTACTCGGAAAGCTTCTGCTTGAAAAGCCGGATATTTTACTGTTGGACGAACCGACCAATTACTTAGATGCAGAGCATATTGCGTGGCTCAAGCGTTACCTTCAGGAATACGAAAATGCGTTTATCCTGATTTCGCATGACATTCCGTTTTTAAACAGCGTGGTCAACCTCATTTATCACATGGATAATCAGCAGTTAAACCGCTATGTCGGCGACTACGACAAATTTATGGAGGTTTACGAGGTGAAAAAAGCCCAGTTAGAGGCAGCTTACAACAGACAGCAGAAGGAAATTGCGCAGTTAAAGGATTTTGTTGCACGAAACAAGGCGCGTGTTGCCACAAGAAATATGGCGATGTCCCGCCAGAAAAAGCTTGATAAAATGGATATGATTGAGCTGGCTTCCGAAAAACCAAAGCCGGAATTTCATTTTAAAGAAGCAAGAACACCGGGGCGGTACATTTTTACAACCAAACAGCTTGTTATCGGCTATGATGAACCGCTTTCAAAGCCACTGGATTTAGAAATGGAGCGGGGCAGTAAAATTGTGCTGACCGGTGCAAACGGTATCGGAAAGACAACGCTCTTAAAGAGCATTTTAGGACTGATTCCGCCGATTTCAGGCGAAGTGGAACAGGGTGACTATCTGGAAATCGGCTATTTTGAGCAGGAAATGGCGGGTGTGGATACGACCTGTCTGGAAGAAATCTGGCAGGAGTTTCCGGCATACACCCAGTACGAGGTGCGTTCCGCCCTTGCAAAATGCGGACTGACCACGAAGCATATTGAGAGCAAGGTGCGTGTATTAAGCGGTGGCGAGCAGGCAAAGGTGCGCCTGTGTAAGCTGATTAACCGTGAAAGCAACATTTTAGTGCTGGACGAACCGACCAATCATTTAGATGTCGATGCCAAAGATGAATTAAAGCGCGCATTAAAGGAATACAAGGGCAGTATCCTGATGGTCTGCCATGAGCCGGAATTTTATGAAGGACTTGCAAGCGAGGTCTGGGACTGTACGAAGTGGACGACAAGACTTGTATAAATGAAATAAATAAGAAAGGAAAATCGAAATGGAAGAAAAAACGAATGTCATGCGGATACTGGAACAGAAAAAAATTGCCTATCAGCCGCACAGCTATGTAACGACCGATGCAGTCAGCGGAACGGAAGTTGCGGCGGTGCTTGGACAAGACCCGAAAAGAGTGTTTAAGACTCTCGTTACAGTTGCAAAATCCGGGAATCACTACGTTTTTGTTATTCCGGTGGAAAAGGAACTGGATTTGAAAAAGGCGGCAAAGGCAGTCGGGGAAAAGTCGATTGACATGGTAAAATCCAAAGAACTGCTGGGGCTGACAGGCTACATCCACGGCGGCTGTTCGCCAATCGGCATGAAGAAATTTTTCAAGACGACTTTTCAAAAAGAGGCAGCAGAGTATGACACAATTATGTTTAGTGCCGGAAAAATCGGCTATCAGGTCGAACTGCCGTTAAAAGAGGTCAGCAAGGTAATCCGCTATCAGCTCGGCGATATTGTGACAGAAGCGCAGTAAATACAGAATTTGAAGTCTGAGGATTTTATAAGATGAAAATATTATTAACGGCGGTTAATTCAAAATACATTCATTCCAATCTTGCCGTGTACAGCCTGAAAGCGTATCACGATGCCCATTCCGACAGGAAGGACACGGTTGAACTGGCAGAATATACCATTAACCAGCTACAGGAAGAAATTATAAAAGACATTTATAAAAAACAGCCCGATGTGCTTGCATTTTCATGTTATATCTGGAATATTGAACTGATTCACCGCATGATTTGCGAATTAAAAAAAATTCTGCCGGATACGGACATATGGCTCGGCGGACCGGAAGTGAGCTACGATGCAAAGGAAGTTCTTAAAAATCATCCGCAGATTAAAGGCGTGATGATAGGTGAGGGAGAGCAGACATTTTGCGAACTTGCCGCCTGTTATGAAAATTTTGATGAAAACTGCGAGAAAGAATTGCTAAAAGTACGGCAGATTTGTTTTCGCAGTCAGACGGGAGAAATTGTGGCAACGCCGTACCGCGAACTGATGAATATGGACGAACTGCCTTTTGTATATCAGGATATGCGTGTCTTTGAACACAAAATTATCTATTACGAGAGCAGCCGTGGATGTCCGTTTGGGTGCAGTTATTGCCTGTCATCCGTGTCGCGCTCGGTGCGTTTCAGAAGTCTGCCGCTTGTTTTTGCGGAATTGCAGATTTTTCTGGATGCCAAAGTGCCGCAGGTCAAATTCGTAGACAGGACGTTTAACTGTAATCATGAGAGAACACTGGCACTGCTTCATTTTCTGCGCACGCATGACAATGGTGTGACAAATTTTCACTTTGAAGTTGCGGCGGATCTGCTCAATGAAGCGGAACTGGCGGAAATTGCAGCCATGCGGGAAGGACTTGTGCAGCTTGAAATCGGTGTGCAGTCCACCAATCTGCAGACGATTGAGGCAATCGACCGCACGATGAATCTGGAAAAATTAAAAAAGGTTGTGGCATCGGTACACAGCGCGGGAAATGTGCATCAGCATCTGGATTTGATTGCGGGACTGCCGTATGAAAATCTGGAGCGGTTTGAGCAGTCGTTTAATGATGTATACAATATGCAGCCGGACCAGTTACAGCTTGGCTTTTTAAAGGTGTTAAAAGGCTCGAAAATGTATCAAAACGCCAAAGAATATGGCATTGTATACACCGATACAGCGCCGTATGAGGTGCTGTATACAAAGTGGATTTCATATGCCGATGTCCTGACGTTAAAAGCGGTGGAGGAAATGGTGGAGCTGTACTATAACAGCCGCCAGTATGTGCAAAGTCTGGCATATCTGCGGGAGTTTTTTGATACACCGTATGCGATGTTTGCATATCTTGCGGATTATTATGAAAAGAACGGACTGTTTACGGTAAAACATTCTCGTATGACGAGGTATCAGCATTTTTACGATGCGGCAAAACTGCGGATTATGCAGGGACAGAAAGCGCCGGACACTGAGGGCTTTTTAGGCACGCAGGCAGAATCAGTCTGTGAAAAAACGACAGATATGCAGATGGAAGCTCAGCTGGAACTTTTTACGGAACTGTTGATTTTTGATTTGTATGAACGCGAAAATTTAAAGACAAGACCGCCGTTTGCACTGGATTTACTGCCGTACAAAAACGTTATCCGGGAAATGGCGGTGACATATGCGATGCCAAAGACCGTACATTTTGAACTGCTTTCGGAGAGAGCGCTTCAAAAAGCGGGGATTTCGGTGGATTTACCGGAACGGGAGTCACAGAAACAGACGGGTAGACCGGATAGTCCGAATCGGCGGATATGGACAGCGTTTGACTATGAAAAAAGAAGCTGCTTAGACTACGGGGCGGCAGTGTATCTGCTGGCTTTTGCGGATACGGCGGGAGATAAAAAACAGTAATTCCCTCAATTTCTAGTTGACTAGTAGGAATTGGGGCGATATAATAGGGCTAAATGAATTAAGAATGATATGTTGTTGCGGAATTGGAGGTAAGTGTGAAAAATCCTTAAACTTAAGATTTTTCACACGGCTGATTTATGAGGCAGGCATCATAAATCAGCCCTTATCGCAGAACTGAATCAATTCAGTTCGCGATTCCTCCGGCATTAAAATGCCTGCGGAATGGAGATTATTATGGCAAATATTTATAAGGGAACTTTAGGACTGATTGGCAACACACCGTTGGTAGAAGTTGAAAATATCGAAAAGGAATTAAATCTTCCTGCCACCCTGCTTGTAAAGCTGGAATATTTAAACCCGGCAGGCAGTGTAAAAGACAGAATTGCAAAGGCAATGATTGAAGATGCTGAGGAAAAAGGCATTTTAAAGAAAGGTTCTGTAATTATTGAACCGACTTCCGGAAATACCGGAATCGGATTGGCGGCGATTGCGGCAGTCAAGGGTTATCGCATTATTCTGACCATGCCGGAAACAATGAGTATTGAGCGCCGCAACATCTTAAAGGCATACGGTGCAGAAATTGTGCTGACAGAGGGCGCACGCGGCATGAAGGGTGCGATTGAAAAAGCAGATGAGCTGGCAAAAGAAATTCCGGACAGCTTTATTCCGGGACAGTTTGTCAATCCGGCAAATGCGGCAATGCACAGAAAGACAACCGGTCCTGAAATTTACAAAGATACAGACGGCGCAGTTGACATCTTTGTTGCCGGTGTCGGTACAGGCGGTACATTAACAGGTGTCGGCGAATATTTAAAATCCGTAAAACCGGAAGTACAGATTGTTGCAGTCGAACCGGCAGGTTCACCGGTGCTTTCAGGCGGAAGTGCAGGGGCACACAAATTACAGGGAATCGGTGCAGGTTTCGTGCCGGAGGTTTTAAATACGGAGATTTATGACGAAGTCATGCCGATTGACAATGATGTTGCATTTGATATGGCAAAGCTTCTTGCCAAAAAAGAAGGTGTATTAGTCGGTATTTCTTCAGGAGCGGCATTATATGCGGCAATCCAGCTTGCAAAGCGTCCTGAAAATAAGGGTAAGACGATTGTTGCACTGCTGCCGGACAGCGGTGACAGATATTATTCAACACCACTTTTCATGGAATAAATTAAAAAGCTGCCGCACTAAGTAAAAGGGCTTAGTCCGGCAGCTTTTTTAATAAAGGATAAAAACGGAAAGGATAAGAGGCACAATGGCATATTTCCCTTTTTTTGTGGATTTGCAGGATAAAAAATGTTTCATTATGGGCGGCGGTGAGGTTGCATACCGGAAGGCGGCGGCACTGCTGCCGTTTGGCGCACATATTTACATAAAAGCACTGACATACTGTGAGAAATTGACTTCGCTTAAAAATACAACGAAAGAACAGACACAGCTTACGCTGGCATACGGTACGTTTGAAGAAGCAGATTTAGAGGGCTGTCAGTTTGTCATTGCCGCAACCGATGACAGGGCGTTAAACCGCAAAATCGCAGAACTGTGTAAAGAAAAAAACATCCTGATTAATACGGTTGACGATAAAGAATTGTGCAGTTTTTACTTTCCGTCCTTGATAAAGCAGGACGAGGTTGTCGTGGGCATCAGCAGCGGTGGTAACAGTCCGGTTCTGACACAGAAAATCCGCAGAACGGTTGAAAAGGAAATACCGCCGTATTACGGTGCGTTAAATGCACAGCTTGGCGCGGTGCGGGAGCGCGTACAGCGCCGGTTTGAAACCGAAGCGGAGCGCAAAAGCTGTTTTACTGAAATTTTTGAAGCAGGGTGTATAAAGGAACGTCCGCTGACAGCGGAGGAACTGGATACGATAATAAACAGACACAGCGGGAGGGAACATGATTAGAATCGGAACGCGTACAAGTAAGCTCGCAATGATTCAGACGGAGCTGGTAAAACAAAAAATACAGGAACATTTTCCAAAAGAAAAAATAGAAATTGTTCCTATTATTACAAAGGGCGATGTTATTTTACATCAGCCGCTGGCTTCGTTTGGTGGAAAAGGTGTTTTTACACAGGAAATCGAGCAGCAGCTTTTGGACAAAACGATTGATATTGCCGTACACAGCGCCAAAGATGTGCCGATGCAGCTTGCAGACGGTCTGTGTATCGGGGCGGTGCTTGCGCGGGAAGACTGCCGCGATGTACTGGTGACACGGACAGGGATTTCCGCTAAAGAACTTCCGGTGGGCAGTGTAATCGGAACAAGCAGCCTGCGCAGGGAATTACAGATAAAAGCAATGAATCCTTTTGTGGAAATCCGTATGCTCAGGGGTAATGTGCCGACCAGACTGCAAAAGTTAAAAGACGGGCAGTATGATGGCATTATTCTGGCAGCGGCAGGCTTAAAGCGGCTGCATTTAGAGAAGGAAGACGACTTGTTTTACGAATATTTTTCAAAGGAAGACTTTTTACCGGCAGCAGGACAGGGCATTTTAGCTGTGGAAATCCGCAAAGACAGCTTAAAAGAAGTCATGGACTGTTTAAATGATGAAAATGCGGGGACAGTCCTTATGGCAGAGCGAGCCTTTTTAACGGCGCTGGACGGAAGCTGTAACGCACCCTGCGGTGTATGCTGTGAAAAATCAGAAGACGGATTTTTGATTTCGGGCATGTATGCAAAGGACGGAAAAAATCTTCAAAGAGTGGATAAAAAGACAGACGGCACACAGCCAGCCGATGCCGTTGCACTGGCGGAAAATGTGGCAGCATCATTAAAGGTGCAGACGGTATCTTTAGTGGGCGCAGGTCCCGGTGCAAAGGATTTGATGAGCCTGCGGGCATTGGAGTGTGTGCGCAGAGCCGATGTGATTATTTATGATAATTTAATTTCCCCTTCTATATTAAATGAGGCAAAGACAGAAGCGAAGCTGCTGTATGTCGGCAAACGTGCAAATGCACATTTTATGGAGCAGGAGGAGATTAACCGCCTGATTGTGGGTGAAGCAAAAAAGGGAGGCTATGTTGTGCGGTTAAAGGGCGGCGACCCGTTTATCTTTGGCAGGGGCGGTGAAGAAGCGCTGGCATTAAAAAAGGAAGGAATTCCGTTTGAAATCGTGTCAGGTATTTCTTCGTCCTACAGTGTACCCGCCGCAGCAGGGATTCCGGTAACGCACAGGGGCTGTGCGGCATCGGTGCATATTATCACGGGACATGAAGGGAAAGAAAAAAAGCAGGCCATCGATTATGCCGTACTGGCAAAGGAAGAAGGAACGCTCGTCTTTTTAATGGGACTTGGACGGATTGATGAAATTACGCAGAAGCTTATCCAATACGGAAAAGATGTAAAAACTCCGGCGGCAGTCATTTCCAACGGACTTTCGGCAAGACAGCAAAGCGTGACCGGAATTCTTGAAAATATTGCCGTAAAGGTGCACAAAGAAAAAATAAAGACACCGGCAATCATTGTTATCGGTGAGGTGGCGGCATTGTCAGAAGAACTGATGTCTGCAAAACAAAAGCCGCTGTCCGGCAAAAGGATTTTACTGACGGGAACGCGCAGCCTGATTGCAAAGCAGGAGGACACATTAAAACGGCTTGGTGCAGAAACGGTCGATATCAGCCTGATAGAAACGTATCCATGCAGAGAGGCGCAGACACAGCAAATATTAAGTGCGGTTTCAGATTATTCATGGATTGTATTTGCGAGTGCCATGGGTGTACATCAGTTTTTTGCCGCATTATCGGAAGTTCATGTTGACAGAAGAAAGCTTGGCGGCGTAAAATTTGCCGTAGTCGGAGCGGCAACGGCAGAGGTGCTGGAAAGCTACGGTTATATCGCGGATGTTGTGCCACAGCGGGCTAACGCGGAAACGCTCGGCAGTATCTGGGTGGATACGCTTAACAGAAAAAATAAGGTGCTGCTGGTGCAGGGCAGACAGAGCAGTCCTGTACTTTCAGAACAATTAAAAGAAAAAGAGTGTGAAACGGATAGTATCTGTCTGTATGAAACACGGCAGGATATGCGCAGAATAGAGGAGTGCAGACGCATTTGCCCGGATATGGATTATGTTGTCATTGCAAGCGGCACGGCGGCAGAAGCCTTTAAAGAAGTCACGGACGGTTTAAAGCTGCCGAAAATCGTGGCAATCGGACCGCAGACGGCAAAAGCGTGTGAAAAAGCAGGGCTTTCGGTGACGGCAGTGGCAAAAAAGGCGGACAGCGAGGGTATTGCGCAGGTGGTGTTACAGGATATTCTACAGGCAGGCAATAAATGACGGCACACAGGTTGAGAAACCGTTGTAAACGTTGTAAAAATGCAAATGCCGGATAAAATTGAAAACGGACACATCTGTGAAAATATAGTGCAGAATAGAAGTCAGGCGGATTTTCAGAAAGGAAAAAAGATGAATACACAACAGTCAGAACAGTTATTTAAAGCTTCACAGGAGAAAATTCCCGGTGGTGTCAACAGCCCCGTGCGTGCCTTTGGCGCAGTCGGACGGACACCGCTGTTTATAAAAAATGCAAAGGGAAGCCATATTACGGACGAAGACGGCAACACCTATATTGATTATGTATGTTCATGGGGACCGGGCATTTTGGGACACGCCCACCCACAGGTGATTGAAGCGGTGCAGAAAGCCTGCGCGGACGGTCTGACGTTTGGTGCGCCGACCCGCAAGGAATATGAACTGGCAGAGCTGATTTGTGAAGCAATGCCTTCTATTAAAAAGGTGCGTCTTGTTAATTCCGGCACGGAAGCAACAATGAGTGCAATCCGCACGGCAAGGGGATATACCGGCAGGGATTATATTATTAAATTTAAAGGCAATTACCACGGACATTCGGACGGACTTTTGGTAAAAGCCGGTTCGGCGGCACTGACGACTTCCGTACCGGACAGCAGTGGTGTTCCGGCTTCGTATACAAAAAACACACTGGTTGCGCTCTACAATGATGAAGATTCCGTCAGAGCGTTAATGGAAGAATATAAGGGACAGGTTGCGGCAATTATCGTAGAGCCGGTTGCGGCAAACATGGGTGTTGTTCCGCCGAAAAAAGGATTTTTACAGTTTTTAAGAGATATTACAAAGGAATATGGCAGTGTGCTGATTTTTGATGAGGTTATCACGGGCTTTCGTCTGGGCTACGGCGGCGCGCAGGCGCTGTTTGGCATTGAGCCGGATATGACGACACTCGGCAAGATTATCGGCGGCGGCATGCCGCTTGCCGCATACGGCGGGAAAGCGGAGATTATGGATAAGGTTTCACCGCAGGGACCGGTTTATCAGGCGGGAACTTTATCGGGCAATCCGATTGCCACGACTGCCGGAATTGAAACGTTGCGCATTTTAAAGGCACACCCGGAATATTACACACAGATTGATGAGAGCGCAAAGCAGATTGCACAGGCATTAAGAAACTGGGCAAAGGAAAAGAAAAGACCGTTACAGGTCAATCAGATTGGTTCACTGTTGTGTGCATTTCATACCGATAAGCCGGTTGTGGATTACGATACGGCAACGGCATCAGACACCAAAGCGTATGCAGAGTATTTCGGATATATGCTTGACCACGGCATTTACACGGCACCGGCACAGTTTGAGGCGATGTTTGTATCTGCGGCACATACGCAGGAAGATATTGAGCAGACGTGCAGGATTATTTCAGAAAGACCATAAAGATGAATATACAGTTATTGAGTATCAGCCACAAAACGGCGCGTGCATCGCTTCGCGGCAGATTCGTATTTGACAGCGAACAGACAAAAGATATTTTAAAACAGCTGACAGAGCCTGACGGACAGCAGGAGAATACAGGAATCGAGGAAGCAGTGCTGATTTCAACCTGCAACCGCACGGAGCTTTATTGTAGCGGAACACCGGAAAATCAGAATTTTATCAGAATGCAGCATGTTCTTTTAGCGGCGGCGGGCATTGAAAAAAACAGCGAAACGCATATGGCGGCGTTGGACGCATTCCGCAGATTCTCGGATAAAAATGCCATACATCACCTGTTCTGCGTGGCGGCGGGACTGGACTCGGCGGTGCTTGGAGAAGACCAGATTTTAGGACAGGTAAGAAATGCTTATTTTCTTGCAATGGAGAGCGGTTATACAAAAACGACTTTCCATTGTCTGTTCCAGTCGGCGATTACGGCGGCAAAACGCATGAAGACCGATACAATCCTGTCAAAGTCTTCCATATCGACCGCGGGGCTGGCACTGAAAACAGCTATGGAATGTCAGCAGGATTTACCGGTGAAAAATGTTATGATTATCGGTGCTTCCGGCAAAATCGGCAGTATTGTTTTAAAAGATGCATTGGATTTACAGGGATTAAACATTTTTATCACGGCAAGACACGAACTGCCGCACCTGTTACACGGACAGGATATGCGGTATACGGTTATTCCGTATGAGAAGCGGTATGAATATATGCCGGATATGGACATTGTCATCAGTGCAACGGCAAGCCCGCATTACACGGTGATGAAAGAACATTTTTTGGCGCAGAATCCACCGGTGAAAAAGAGGGTGTTTTTTGACCTTGCCGTGCCGGCGGACATTGAGCCGGAAATGTCACAGGTGCCGGAAACCGTCTGTTATTCCATGGAGGATATGCAGGAGCTTGCAAGACAGAATAATGCGGCAAAGTTAGAGGCACTGCCTAAGGCAAAAGCGATTCTGTCAAAATATGAAGAACAGTTTGTTAAAAATATGGCATTCGGTGAGGCACTTCCGGCGATTGCGGCATTGTCAGAAAGGGCGCAGGAGGCACTGGGGCAGGAGAGCGCCTACAGTCTGGTACATAAGTTTGTCTGTCAGGCGAAAAAGAACTGTGATGCCGACGAATTTGTACAATTTACAAAAATTTTAAATAAAATAGTAGAAGTTGAAGTCTGATACGGCGGAAAGAAGGAAAAAATGATTACAAGACCAAGAAGATTAAGACAAAATCCCGTTTTAAGAAAAATGGTGCGTGAAACACGAATGGATGCATCATCACTGATTTATCCGATGTTTGTACGCGAGGGAAGCGGAATAAAAGAAGAAATTCCGGCAATGGAAGGACAGTACCGCTACACCACCGACACCATGCTTTATGCGTTAGAGGATTTGGAAAAAGCGGGTGTCAGAAGTGTTATGTTTTTTGGGATTCCCGATGTAAAAGATGAAGTCGGAAGCGGCGCTTATGCGGAAGATGGCATTGTACAGCGTGCACTGCGTGAGGCGAGAGCGCATTTCCCGGAAATGTATCTGATTACAGATGTCTGCATGTGCGAATATACCTCGCACGGTCACTGCGGACTGTTAAAGGGACATGACGTGGACAACGACAGCACACTGGAACTGCTTGCAAAGACGGCGGTTTCCCATGTACAGGCAGGTGCGGATATGGTAGCACCGTCCGATATGATGGACGGCAGAGTGCTTGCAATCCGTAATGCGCTGGACGACCACGGCTATGAAAATACACCGATTATGTCGTATGCCGTAAAATATGCATCTTCATTTTATGCGCCGTTCCGCGATGCGGCAGGTTCGGCACCGTCCTTTGGTGACAGAAAGTCGTACCAGATGGATTTCCACAACCGAAAGGAAGCATTAAAGGAAGCACAGTTAGACGTAGCCGAGGGCGCAGACATTATCATGGTAAAACCGGCAATGACTTATCTGGATATTGTGCGTGAGGTTGCAGACACCGTCAATGTCCCGGTTGCCGCATACAGTGTCAGCGGTGAATATGCCATGGTAAAGGCAGGCGCAAAGCTTGGCTGTGTGGACGAAGAAAAAATCGTCTGCGAAATGGCAACGGGCGTTTACCGCGCAGGCGCTTGTGTTTACCTGACATATTTTGCGAAGGAAATTGCAGGGTATATCGAGAAGGGGTATATCGGATAAAGATAGTATTTACCTAAAGAACCATCTCGTAAGAGGTGGTTCTTTTTGCGTTGCGGTTTTCATATCTGCATGATATAATTATGACTAACGATAAAATGAAGCGACAGGCTGAAAGTGTTGGAGGAAATATAAAATGGCTGAATTGGAAAACAGCAAGGATTTAATCAGTGTATTATGGAGTGGGGCAGACATTCTTCGTTCAAAAATGGACGCGAATGAATATAAAGATTATTTATTGGGAATTGTTTTTTATAAATATTTATCGGATTCATTTTTGATAAAAGTTTATGATTTAATTTATGATGAAAAGCCGCAAACTTTAAAGGAAGCATTGCAGACTTATAAAGAGGCTCTTCAGGATGAAAGTGCAGAGGAATTGAAAGAGCAGATTCAGTCAGAATGTCATTATGTGATAGAACCTGAACTGACGTATACGTCTTTTGCAGATGCCGCCAGAAACAATTCATTTAATCGTGAACAACTGCAAAAGGCATTTAATAATATTGAACAGAGTGATTATTTATTTGCAGACTTATTTACGGATATTGATTTGTATTCCAATCGCTTGGGAACGGGCGACCAAAAGCAGAGTGATACAATCGCAAGTCTGATAAAGGAAATTGATAAAGCCGATTTATTAAATTCGGATTCAGATGTTCTTGGAAATGCTTATGAATATCTGATTGGACAATTTGCATCAGAAACCGGAAAAAAAGCAGGAGAATTTTATACGCCGCAGGCAGTATCTAAAATTTTAACCCGAATTGCGATTGCAGGGCAGGAAGATAAAAGAGGATTATCCGTTTATGACCCATGTATGGGGTCGGGTTCTCTTTTGTTAAATGCAAAAAAATATTCTATAGAACCGGCATATATTAAGTACTATGGACAGGAATTAATGACATCGACCTATAACCTTGCAAGAATGAATATGTTCTTACACGGAATTGCACCGGAAAATCAGACTTTGCGCAATGGTGATACGCTTGACGGGGACTGGCCGACAGGAGAAGAAACAGATTTTAATATGGTGTTGATGAATCCGCCATATTCAGCAAAGTGGAGTGCGGCAGCAGGGTTTTTACAGGACGAAAGATTCAGTGACTATGGAGTCCTTGCACCAAAATCCAAAGCAGATTACGCATTTTTATTACACGGTTTATATCATTTGAAAAGCAATGGTACAATGGCAATCGTACTTCCGCATGGTGTTTTATTCAGAGGTGCGGCAGAAGGAAAAATAAGAGAAAAATTATTGCGTTCAGGCAATATTTATGCAGTTATTGGTTTACCGGCAAATTTATTTTACAATACTTCAATCCCAACCTGTATTATTGTGTTGAAAAAGCACAGAGAGGGACGTGACGTGTTATTTATTGACGCTTCTCAGAAGTTTGAAAAGGGCAAGAAGCAGAATACAATGACTGATGAACATATTGATGCAGTGATTGATTTATACCATAAGAGAGAAACGGTAGAGAAAGAAGCATTTCTTGCAAGCTTTGAAGATATTGAAAAGAATGATTTTAACCTGAATATTCCTAGATATGTTGATAATTTCGAGGAAGAAGAAGCGATTGATTTAAAGGCATTATTGTCAGAAATGAAGCAGACAGATGAAGAAATAGAAAAGACAGAAGGAGAGTTTGTATCCCTCTTAAAAGAACTTACTTCATCAGATGCGGATATTATGGCATCGTTAAACGAATTTATTCAGATGATTGAGGGGTGATGAAGATGCAAAGACCAAAAGTTCGATTTAAAGGGTTCACTGATGATTGGGAACAGCGTAAGTTGGGGGAA